>Ga0265298_10004258_pt1 | contig 18390 bp, 21 predicted proteins | sample AusTroGonzalo_MG_3_FD_193486 | JGI IMG/M metagenome (GOLD analysis project Ga0265298, IMG submission 193486) | Bovine rumen microbial communities from tropical cattle in Woodstock, Queensland, Australia - Gonzalo_01 | ecosystem: Host-associated > Mammals > Digestive system > Stomach > Rumen ... | reverse complement strand
CTATTCGCGTCCACATTAGCAACATGCGCAAGAAGTTGGCGGACGGCGAGCGCCTTGAGGCTCGTCGTGGTGTTGGCTACGCCCTTGTGCGTGGCGAATAGAGAAGCGATAATCTTAACGATTTCTTAACCATATCTCGCTTGTTATTTGAGAGAATATTCCCGTCATGAAAGCGCGTCGCGCCAATCATGCAGGAAATGAAAGGAGAATCTAGAAATGGACAAGCAGATCGTTGTTTACAAAGGTGCGGACGATGTTCGCCTTGAAGTCCAGACGGATGGCGAAACCGTGTGGCTGACACAGGAGCAAATGTGTCGGCTATTCGGCAGAACACAACCAGTGATAGCGAGGCACATTGCTAATGTTTTTAGAGAGGGTGAATTGGATAGAGAAGTGGTATATGCAAAAATTGCATATACCACTCGGCATGGTGCCATTAACGGGAAAACTCAGATTAAAGAAGTCGGGCTATATAATCTTGATGTAATAATCTCTGTTGGCTATCGAGTCAAGTCAATCCAAGGCACACGCTTTCGTCAATGGGCAACTCGGATCCTTCGCGAGATGCTGCTGAACCGGCTTGATGAGGTCAAGCGGATTGCCAAGCTCGAGCGCCGCATGGATTCCGCTGAGGGAGACATCAAGCAGATCAAGGGCGGCATGTCCTACCTCGTCCAGCAGCTCTCTGCCCCACCAGATCCGCCTCGTCGCCGCATCGGCTTCGGCAATGACGGTGACACCCTGTCCAAACCCTACGGGAAGGCGTGAAAGCCAATAAATCGCAGCTTCCGTGGAATATTGTCTAGAAACTAGTAAAGAAACGAATGTGACTAAGAAAGAAGGTTAAAATGCCATTGAACAATCCACAGTCAAGTTTTGAGGACAGCATATTCGGCCCCAACGGGACGCATCCTGCGCCCAAGACGCTGCCTTTCCCCACGCAGCCTATCTCCACGCTTTATGGCGATACGGTCGAGTACCTTATTCCTGACGGGCAGAAGGAAAAGATACTCAAGAAGCTTTATCCCTTCGGCTCGCCGCCCGCGATGGCGCAGACGCTCATGGACATCCATGAGCACAAGACGTTTGTCGTGAAGGACTTCAAGGTAGTGCAGCAGGGCGACTATGTCCTTCTCGCGAGTCCCTATTTTGCAAGTTCCGGTGGGTCTGTCGTTGACTGGGAGCCACTGAACAACGAAGATGGTGTCCATGTTGCGGCGATGCCGGACGAGCTTCAGATAAGCGCATTCGCGGCGGGCGAAGCCGATGCTATGACAGGTTGGCCCTTCGGTTCGTCAAGGCCGGCGAAGGGCGAGGGAATGTCAAAAGACCGGTATCGCATGATAGAGGAGGCCTATGCCGCCGGATTCGTAAGTGGCGAAGAGAAGCGCGCGGCGTCGAACCCTTTCTTCTCGGACGACTGCTCGCAAACGCCGACGTCACGACGTTCCTTCCGCCGTCCATGATGGCATCCACCCCGCCTGGTCGCTTATGAGGATGCGTCCCCTCTGTAGGTGCGATGTGCGTCACATATTGCAATATGTGACGTGGCCAGTGGGATTAGGTGATTGAGAGTTGGATTAAGAGGCGGGAGAGGGGGTCGGAGGGTTCGCGCCAGACGATTTCGCTTCCGTTGATATCCACTAATCCGCAGTCGGAGAGACATGCGATGTGGCGGCGGACATTAAGTTCCGTCAGCCCTGTGGACTTTATCAGCGTTGGTTTGTCTGTGCGCTTCTCGGTCTTGACGATTTGGAGCAGCCGCACGCGGGCCTCGTTCGCAAGCGCCGGAAGAATTGAGAGGAAAGGCGGCGTCTTGGGGCGACGACCATTGACGAAGACAAAACCGGCGGATTCGTCGCGGAAGAACTGTTGCAGCGCGGCAAAGAGCGTCACAATCCTCTCGTCCGATGCATCTGGCGTGGCGCGATAGAGGCAGTATCTGCCATCGCGCGTGGAAGCAACAAGCCCGCAGTCGTTTTGGAGTTGCGCAAGGTAGATGCTCGTCGCGGGCTGCCCGAGTCTGATCATGTCGGAAATCTGGCCAACGGAAATCCCTGCCTCTTCCGGAGAAATCATCACGTGCCTCAACACGTCGATTCTCTCCTCGTTAGCAAGCTTCTTGCATACCTTCCAGAACGGCTTAGACATCCAGATCATCCTTTCTTGATTGTCATTGCCCTTTAGTATATCACTTCCCGTCACATATTGCAATATGTGACGGGGCGGGAGGGGAGATGGGACTCTTTGTGAGGCAAGGGTTGCCACTCGTGCAGGCAAACCTAAACTCTCGTACAGTGCCGATGGGTCAGGGGTCAGTGCATAGGGGTCAGTACGCAGGAGTCAGGAGTCAGTGTGTTGGAGAGCGGTGGCTCTAACTGGGAGAGTACCACGCTAGCGCCCGCGTGCGCGGCTCGGCCTAAAGTCTTGGTGGATATTCCATCTTGGCGGCTTGCGACTACGGAGAGGCGATGAAAGCCAATAAAATGGTGGCTTCTATGGGGTCCCACAAGGAGAAGCAGTGATAGAGCGAGGTAGGGCGATTGCCAATGGTCAATGTGCTTTGATTATGCCAAGCGGGCCAAGCAAGGCCTCTTCGGGTTTTGCCGCGTTTTTTCTCGCCTAAAGTGTCATTTTCCCCCCGCAAAAATTTTTTACGATTTAAGATTAGATTTAAGATTCGTTTGCTATAATGGTTGCGAACTTGGCGATGGACACTAAAAGTCTTAGCCGTGTAGAACATGTAGAACGGGTAGATTATGGAAGAAAGTCGAAAGGTTTATGGCTGGCTTGTTTGCGACGGAAATGCCGCGGTATGGTGTGCGTCCATAGGAGGAGAATACGACTGTGGGAATTTACTGTGGCAATCATGTCGGACACTTGTAATCCCGAGTACAGGCTCTCCGAGGAGAGGGAAGGACCTCTGGGGGTCGGTTGTGCCGCCACCCCCGTGGCCTCACGCCCCGCCGTACGCAGAAACGCACTTTTTTGATATAACACTCACTGTCAGAACGGGAACATTACTGGCCTCATGGCTCCCCGACGAGAACCGCCGCGGAGAGGCCGGCAGGACAGTGATTTTCATGCTAAAACATGACATTGATTTTACGGAAGGAATAGTAATTAAACCCATATGGAGGATAGTTGGAAATGTGGCTGCATAAATGGACGATTCATGACCTTGAAACATCCTATAAGATTAGCGATGAAATGCTTCAAAACGAGAAAAAGCGTGTACGCATTGCGGTTATTGATAATGAACAAGTTGACAATATGGTCAGTAATTTACGTGCGGCAGGTTATGGGGATGTTTCTGCGCTTAAGAACATATCAGGACTTGAAGAAGTTGAGAAATATGATCTCATTTTGATCGATGTTAAGGGGATTGGCCTTAAATTTCTCAGGGGAACAAAGTCGGCTTCCCTTGAGGGATTGGCAATGGCACGAGAAATCAAACGCCAATATCCCCTTAAAAAAGTGGTTGTCTTTTCTGCGGGGCTACAGGAATATGAAGACAATTACATATTGCACAATATAGTTGATGGATCCTTTGTGAAAGATGGGGATATAAGTGAGAGAAATAAAAAGATTGATTTGTGTATAAGGCAACGGGTCGATCCTGTTTACTTGTGGAAGAAAAACCGGTTGCTTTTAATTGATCAAGGTGTATCCATTTATGATGTCGCAAAATTGGAAAGTAAGATTGTGAGGTCTATCTTAAAAAAACGTGCATTGCCAGAAATTGACATAGAAAGAGTCGTTGGGAATGCCGTAGCGATTACAGGATTAATCAAGAGTATATCTGAATTGGTAGCATTAACTTTGCACTAATGGATAAACTGCTAACAAGTTATTTATTGGATGATGATGGCGTGCACCTTTCAATTGGGAAGATGTATGGATTGCTGCGTGTCTGTAAGAAGTGTGGAAGGTATGAAGCTGGGAAGTGCGGGAATGGTGGGGAAGGCATTGGTGTCTGTAGGCATGGATGTGCAATATATGAAGAAGAAAATGTAGTTTATTTTGGGTTGCATATTAAGGAGTATTACAAGTCAAATAAGGCGTTAAAGTTTGACCTCCCGTTTGCGATATCTTTTCAGGATTTCCAGAGTATTAAGTCATACGATAGAGAGTTGGAATCCTTTAAACTAATACGGCACAAGGCTTTGCAGTTCTCGCGGGAGTATGATGAATGTATTACGAGGATTAAGGAGGCGTTACCAGATCCTAAAAGAGAAGGATGGGGGAAAGATTGTAAGGCGACAACTGTTGATGGATTAGCAATTGGCAAAGTTTTGGAAGCGCTTAATTCATTAAAACATGCTCGTCAGGAATTTCATGCCTTGCTTTCTAGGCCAACATTCAAGGATTTGTTGCCATTTATTTCGAATAAGAACATGAATAATTCGCTGATTCCTCCTGACAGCAGATGTTTAAGATGCCGTAGTTATGAGTGTAATAAATATAGTTGTGGCGATGGTATAGAAAAGCGTTTTAATCGGTGCTCAAATGGAGTGTCATATATTAATGGTTTTGCAAGGACATATTGTGGGATTTGCGTGGTTGAAGCTGAAAAGAAAAAAGTAAGAATTCTAAAAAAGGGTAATAAAAATAGAGTCTTATTTTCGTCGCAGAGGTTGATTGATTTGATTTGTTTCATTAATTCATGTGAATATGAGATGAACACAGCGCGACGATTTCTTCATGATGCAGGGCAATTTCTGGCGGCCATTCAGAATTTATTGCCATATACAGACACTGGCAGATGTCATAATGCGGTAATTAAGGTGTCCACGCTTATTTCAATCAACTCTATGCTAATGGCGCTACAATGCTTGAAAAGACAGTTGTTTGAAAGTTCGCGTAATTCAAATCGACGTCATGAATTCTCCCCGTATCAATTGTTTGATAAATACAGGTATTGCTTTGGCGAGTCGTATGGCCGGATCAGATTGATAAAGGCTGAAGGACGTGATTTTTATGAATTAATTTCTTCTTATGAGGGGTTTGAATTTGCTGTATTGAATTTATTGGGGAATGCGATTAAGTATCTGCCATCAGATGAACAATGCAATTCTGTTGATGTCAATTTTAGGCATTACAAACATGGCATTGAAATAACGGTGGAATCAATGGGCATTAAGGTTGATGAGTCTGATTTGCCTAAATTGGGCATGAGGTGGTTCCGAGGGCGAAATGCAATAGATTCAAATGTCTCAGGAGAGGGGCTTGGATTGCATGCAGTAGTTGCATGTATGCGGCGATCTGGATTTAGCATTAAGTTTTCATCATCTGGTACGGTTGAGCATATTAATGATATTGATTATCGAAAATTTTCTGCTCGGATTCGGATCCCACAGTGCTATATAGTGGATAAAGTAGAGTAGGGAGTTTTAGGGCCAGCAGGAGGAGGGTTGATGAAATTTATGCTTTTGGTGGATCAATGCTACTTTGGATTTTGATATAATACTCACTGTCAGAACGGGAACGTTACTGGCCTCATAGCTCCCCGACGAGAACCGCCGCGGAGAGGCCGGCAGGATCGGCCATCGGTTGCAAACTGGCCTTAAATAGGGGCTTTCGTGGGGCCTGTCCCCGCGATCACATGGTTGGATGAATGTCTAAATAGAGGAGAGAAAATGAGCGGATTAATGCCTAATGAACCAGAAACTCTTCTTGTGAAGATGACAGTTGCTGATTGTGCGGATTACTGTCGCACCAAGTTTCCAAAGAATCCTCCTACCCGTAAGGATGCAGTGTTGCGTTCAATAAAGACGGCTTTTAACTTCAAGGCAGACGTGTCAGATGAATTTGCCGAGAAAATCTTCCAGAAGATGCTGAACAAGAAGTGGTTTTCCGAGGCAAGTGGCAAGATTGTCTGGGCGTGAGATTCGCGGTCTTCCCGGTCTGGGTGTTACCAATGTCCCCAGTCTATACACGCTCACGCCCCGCCGCGTGCCGAAAACGTGCTTTTTTGATATAATACTCACTGTCAGAACGGGAACGTCACTGACCTCATAGCTCCCCGACGAGAACCGCCGCGGAACATGCAGTTGGAGTGGGTGAATTCATGCCAAAGATGTTTAACAAGAAATGGCTTGCAGAAGCAAGTGGCAAGATTGCTTGGTTGCAAGGTAGGAGGCCGACATGAGCAAAGCTTATTACGCCGCTTCCATTAAAGACTTTCTTTCTGATCCAAGAGAAAAGATTGTAGGGTGTTTAAATGAGATATTGGAGTTTGATCGTGAGATTGAACAGCAGGTTGCATGGGATCAAGAAATTGACACGCTGAAAAAAGTACTCGCAAGTAATGAGTCATGGAAGACTGGTTCCATAATCTTTGAATATTCCATTCCTCGGCTTTGTGGTCGGATTGATGTTGTTCTCCTGTTGGGAAAGACAATATTTGTAATTGAGTTTAAGGTTGGCGAGAAGAAATATCCAGAAGAAGCTAAGAAACAGGTTTTGGAGTATTGCCTTGACTTGAAATACTTCCATAAAGCGAGTGAACGCCTGCAAATCGTTCCAATCCTTGTATGCACAAAGGCTAAGCGAAGTGTTTCGCCAACATGTGACACGTGGGAAATGATTCGCGGTATTGAATGTTGCTGTGGAGTTAAAGATCTGGTTTCTGTTCTTTCGACGTGGAATGACGCGGCCGAGGCGCAACTAAGTCTAACCGAGTGGTTGGATGCAAAGTATTCCCCGGCGCCTACAATAATAGAGGCGGCTACCGCACTTTATGAGCATCATGATGTAAAGGATATTACAAAAACTAGTGATGATCCACATGCAACAAATTTAACAAAGACAACTAATGCAATCAAAGCGATTATTGATGAAGCGCAAAAGACAAAACGCAAGAAGATCTGTTTTGTCACCGGTGTGCCCGGTGCCGGTAAGACATTAGTAGGGTTAAACCTGGCAACTGACCGTGCATATAATGGTGAGAATGGGGATAGGGCTGTTTTCCTTTCTGGGAATGGGCCACTTGTGGCCGTTTTGCAACATGCGCTACAGAAAGACGCAACAAAGCGCAAACGTCTGATAACGAGACTGCTTAAAGAGAAGGGGCATAAAACTGTGCCGAAGGAAGTGTCACAATACTTTACCTTCGCATTGAAAAAGACCTTTGTCCAGGACATATTTGGGTTTCGCAAGAATTACTTGGATGGCGGGCAGTCAGATTGCAGGATGGCGATCTTTGACGAAGCGCAGCGATGTTGGACTAAGAAGAAGATGATGAACAAATTGAGGCGGGAAGTGGAGTCTGAACCTGCGTGCCTTATTGATCAGATAAATAAAAACGATGGATGGTCTGTTATTGTTTGCTTAATTGGTAATGGCCAGGAGATACATGATGGCGAAGCTGGTATCGTTGAGTGGTTTAGAGCATTGAACGAGAAGTTTCCGAAGTGGGATGTGTATATCTCAGACATTATAGCCTCTTCGCCAGAACCTTTTGACGTCCAGCGTCCAGGCGAAGAGAACCGGGTGAAATATCAACTTGCTAAACTCGTTGTCAGTGGGCGTTTGACCACAGTTCCGTCGTTGCACTTGGGTGTAAGCTTGCGCAGTTTTAGAAGTGAACTGGTTTCTGCATTTGCGGCGGCCGTTGTCGAGAATGACCCGAAGACAGCGAGAGGCCTTCTGCCAAAAATCGTAAAGGAATATCCAATAGTATTGACGCGAAATCTTGATGTTGCAAAGAGGTGGGTGAGAAACCATTCTAAAAGAGTTGGCAATCTTTACCTTGAGCGATTTGGGGCTGTAGCATCGTCGGGCGCATCTCGCATTCGTCCAGAGGGAGTGGTAGTTCCGGGGTTGGAGATGAATGTTCCACGATGGATGCTTGGAAGCGAATATGATGTGGACTCTTCATATTTCCTCGAGCTAGCAGCGTCAGAGTTTAAGATTCAAGGGCTTGAAATTGACTATGCCTTGGTGATTTGGGAAGCTGATTACCGTCACGACGGAACGGGTTTCGGATGTTCGAAGTTCCGAGGGTCGAAATGGCAGAATATTCGCAACGTTACCTTGAAGAACTACCTAAAGAATGCCTATCGGGTTCTATTAACACGGGCTCGGCAGGGCTTTGTCATATACGTACCCAAGGGAGATCCTGATGATCTGACGCGCAAGCCCCCAAATTATTATGGTACGTACCAGTATCTAAAATCGATAGGCATTGAAGAAATCGGAGAGCCTTCTTTAAGATAAGTCGCTAGAAATGCATACGTTTTAACTACAAGAAGAAGCGGGCCGAAAACTTGGACAAGGATTTGCTCTCAGTAAGATCAATTGAAATAACTACTAAGAGGTGGAATATGGCAAAGAAGCACTACATTATCAGGATTGATTCGTATGAGGGTGAGGGCAGTTCGCTTATGGCGACCGCCGACGGATCTGACGGCATGTACGTTGTCCTTTGCGTCGAGGGCAAGTCTGCAGAGATCGTCGATTGGGGATATCCTACTGTCGATGAGCTTCTTGAAGCGTGGAACAATGTTGAGTTTGAGAACCTGAAAGAGTTTACGTGAAGGCGAATGACGTGAGTAAAGATAGCCAATAGACATGAAAGATACTGACGAAATTGATCTGTTTGGCGGAACTGATGCTGCCGGGGGGTTGCGAGCCGATGTCAGGCTCGACGTTGCTAAGCTCGACTACCTTGCCTCGGAGTCGATGACATGGCAGGAGCTTTTTGGCGGATTTGACCGTATGAGGGCAATCACCTACTCGTCTGGCATCGGATTCGTATATCAGCTTATAGAGATGTTCAAGGACGTGGAAGTCATTTTCGGGTGCGAGGAGGTGATGTCGTATAACCTTCAGGAGATCATGGCGTATCAGTCAAAACTCATGGAGCGCATCCGTGATGCAGATTCCAAATCTAAGACGAAGATGATTGAACGCGTTGAGGCTGGGAATGTTCGGTTTTTTGTTGCCCGCGAGCAACTTTCGCACGAGAAGCTGTATCTCCTTGAAGCCGACGACGGGCGGAAGCGCGTTATCTTAGGTTCTGCGAACATGTCGTTCAATGCCTTTCGCGGGCGTCAGCGCGAGACGATCTGTTATATTGACTCTGAGCAGGCATACGAGCGGTTCAGCGAAATCTACGAAGATCTTAAGGGGGATAGCGTTGACACGATCACAAAGAAAGCTATAACTGTAGGGGATGCGTCGGAGAACCTGGACGTGTTGCCGATAGCTGAGACGGTCAAAGTGAAGAAGGCCGTCTACATCGAACCAGTGAAAGAGGCAGATGAGGAGGTTAGGTTCGTCCTGGATACGCGTGACCTTGCGCGAAAGATCAAGCCAGCGATTCCAATCACGAAAGCCGACAAGAAAGCCGGCAAGATTCTTATTTCTCCAGAGATCATACAGAAGGTGCGGCGGCAGGTTGTCCGTGACAATGAACGCGAGAAGGAGTTGAAGAGTGAATATCCTCAACTCATCATCGACGCAGAGCGTGGCTCTGTTTCGTTGAACGGCAAGATGCTTGATTTGAATCCTGATGCGGCCGAGGTGAAAAGCGATGTGGATATGTTCATCCGCTATATGAACGGCTATGAGCGTTTCCATGGCGACAATAAGGGGATGCAGAATCGTTACTATGAGTTTGCCAACTGGTTCTTCTGTTCGCCGCTCATGGCTATTATGCGAGATACGGCTTTGCGCTATGACCAGAAGACGCTGCCCTATCCTGTGTTCGGGCTTGTCTACGGACAGTCCAAGGCGGGTAAGACATCTTTCCTTGAGACGATTCTCAAGATGATGATTGGGCAGAAGACGAAAATGGGCGCTCCGGAGTTTACGCGTACAACCATCGATGGGCTGCGGCACAGCGTGCAAGGTGCGCCAATAATTGTTGATGACCTTACTAACAATCGATTCAATCAGCACGCCGTCGAGACCATCAAGAACGACGACTTTGGTTTGCTTGAGCATCTGATACATTATCCTGCGGTTGTCATAAGTGCGAATGAAGATGTGAAGGCGGTTGCGCAAGAAGTGATTCGGCGTACGGTCATTTGCCGCGTCCAAGCCGGTCTTACAAACACCGAAGTCATGAAGAGTAACATCGTGCGCGCCGTCCAGCAGAAGATAGGTACTGCGTTCTATCGTGAATATCTGCGCATGATGTTGGAGAAAATTCCGGACATGATGGACAAGTTGAAGGATGATAACCCAGAATCGGAGTGCCCGGACATCTTGAGGGTTTCTTCCGCGGTGTTGTATGATATTTTTTCGGCGCATGAGAGCGAATTGCCTCCATATGTCCGCAAGTTGTCGCTTGAAGACTATTTCAGTGAGAAAGTGACAGGTAAGTATGCGATTCAGGTGATTAAGACTGCGTGGTCTAGCAATCCTAATTCGTTCGAGGTGGATGAGCGCGCGGGGACTGTCCGCTATGACGCAGGTGTAAACTGGGATGCCGATAGACTCATGAAGGAACTGCCGGAGAATCTTTGCGCAAAGCGCTCTCGTGATAGCGTCATTATGGAACTCGACGAGGCGAGGGAGTTCTTTGGGATAGACTTCCGCAAAAGGTCCATTATTAGGCGCATCTTTGGGAATTAATTAGGAGATAGGAATGAAAAAGTATTTCAAAGTTATGCTGGGCAGAAAGAGTTGCATGGCCGAAGAATGCCATCAACAGGGGTATATTGGCACGGGCTTTTTGCATCGGATTGATCTCTCGGATAGTCTCTATGATTATTGGCGAGACTTCAACAAGAAGTTTATTCCGCAGTATATCCGAGAGAATCCGGACAAGAGTAAGGTTGCGGCGGGCTTGAGTTGTGCTTATCTGTGGACGATTTGCAAGGGATTGCGGAAGGGCGACATAGTTCTTTCTCCGACTGGCAGCAAGGGTGAACTGTATGTCGGCGAGATTCTAAGCGATTACTATTATGTAAAGGATAATGATTTTCCTCATCGGCGCAGGATTAAATGGTATGATGTCATCATTCGTCGCGATGACATGAGCGAGGCTTTGCGTAATTCCTCTGGCGCAATCGGGACGACAGCCGATTTGTCTGCTTATGCGGATGAAATCGAAAAGTTGATTGGCACTCAAGCCCCCACAAGGGTCATTAGTAATAATCCGGATGTTGAAGACCCTGTTTCATTTGCGCTTGAAAAGCACCTTGAGGATTTCCTAATTCAAAACTGGGAACACACCGCACTTGGAAGGAAATACAACCTTTTTACGGATGATGGCGAGATCATAGGGCAGCAATATCAGACGGATACGGGACCAATCGATATTTTAGCAATCAGCAAGGATAAAAAGATTCTTCTTGTAATTGAGCTAAAGAGAGGCCGCGCCTCCGATGTCGTTGTTGGGCAGATTCAGCGGTATATGGGTTATGTTAAGGACGAGATGCTTGAGAAGGGGCAGAAAGTCAAAGGGCTCATTATTGGACTTGAACCAGATGAACGTCTTAAGCGAGCGCTTTCGGTCTGCTCGGACATCGAGTTTTGCCGCTATAAAATCGACTTCAAATTAATCAAGGATTAAGGGAGATAGCATGGGGCCTGACTTCATAGTGAGCTAGTCTTGGTGTTAAAGGATTTACGGCTAAGGATGGATCGATGGTAAGATGGATGTAAAACAAATAGAGTCAGAAGACGAAAAGGACAAAAGCGCCCTCGATGCGTTTTTCGCGGACATTAGTTGTCTTGACGAAATCGAGGATGCGCTAGGCAAGCCAAATATCTTCGATGTTCTCGGCATGGCTCGGGCAGAAATCCGGCATAGTAATGTGCTGGGCTGGCTTTTGGATCCGAATGGCAACCATGGATTGGGGAGCCTGTTTCTCAGGCTGTTTCTGCAGAAACTCGGTAAGTTGGGCGCTGACGCTGTTAAACTCTTAAGTGCCGATCTTAATGCGTTTTCTGTTGTCCGAGAATACAAGCACATCGACATACTCCTGGTTTCAAGAGTCCCTGAGGCAAAGATTGTCATTGCCATTGAAAACAAGGTGGATTCCGGCGAACATGGCAACCAGCTCGCCAGATATAGGCAGACAGTCAACGAAGACTTCCATGACTTCTATAAGGAGTTCGTATTCCTGACACCTGATGGGATGGATGCCTCCGAGGGTGATTGGCGTGCGTTGGGATACAAGTCGATTTCAGAATCGTTGAAGTATTGTCTTAATCGCGTGGATGTAGGGAACGAGGCAAATCTTTTGCTTACGCAGTATCTGAGTCTTTTAGAAAGGGAGTTTATGGACAAGGCAAAGCTATCTGAGATATGCAATAAAGTCTACCGTGAACACAAGAGGGCGCTTGATCTCATTTTTGAATTGCGCGAAGATCAGTGCCATACCACATTCCTAATGATTAGCGATTGGCTTAAGAAGCATCCGGAACATGGGCTGGACTGCGATGTCGACCATTCAAACAAGACATATATCCGTTTCACAACCAAGTGGCTTCTGGGCGTTGTCCCGCGAGTGAAGGACGGGAAGAAGAGTGGATGGAACTCGGATTGTTCCGCATACTATGAGCTGGTTAATCGCAAATCTGGTCTGTCTTGCAAGATTTCGCTTAACCATAACAATCTGGATGACTGTGTCTTTGCTTCAGTCAAGAAGGCCTTCAAGTTGACAGATAATGATTTTTCGGAAGGTTGGGTGTGGAAAACCCTTCATGGCTTTAGGGCTAAGCATGTTGTTAAAGACGATCTCACTGAGTCCATTGATCAGGCGCAAGTCGATGCGTTTATGGATAAGCTCGTCAAAGAGATAAAGGCCTTTGAAGCAGATAAAAGCGGGGCGTCTCAGGGTTAGACCTTCTAGCACAGTGGCATTGCAGCGGATTTGTCGCAACATTTGATACAATCTGCGTAGGAGAAACACATGGGGCTGGTGAAGATTAGGAGATTGGCGTATCCGCGGCAGTTTGCGCCAGGAAGGCAGGCGGGGAAATGAATCTGATACAGGAAGAGCTTAAGCTGGCCAAATCTGAAATGTTCGATCCGATCCCTGGGACGGGATTGGTTGAATTATCCAAAAAGAATGTTGCGAAGGTTGAGGCAATTATTCAAAATGATTCGGCCTATATTAAATCATCGAATAAAGATGCGTGTGAGCAAGGCGGATATAAAGGATCGACAGCATATTGGATGACGCGGTTGAAGCCAATTCTATTGGGCGCAGGATCTGTTGTCGATAAATATGATGACGTCCTTTCTAATGCGATTCATGCGGTTGATAGGGATAATAGTACACATTTAAATGCTGATGGCGTTGGGCGCGGCGAGATGCTTGATAGAATTAAGAAAATCCCAAGATTGCGGTTGGTGGAATACCTGAAGTGCCCGAGGGAGACCAGGTATCACCTAATAAATGTGCTCTCACAGGCGACGCATCCCAAAGATTCAAAGCACAAGCCCAGGACAAATCTGTCTTTTGCGAGCAAGTTCTGCCATTATGCTTGCTTCTACCTTTTTGAAGGAGAGCCTGAACAGGACAATTATTCTATCTATGATAATGTTGTCCTAAGGGTCTTGCCGCGATACTGCGATTATTATAAAGTTTCTAAATCGAGGAGCTTCGCTCGCGATTATTTGGTGTATCAGACAACTATCGACGAGATCATTAAAGCGGCTGGCGGGTTAATAAGTCGTAATGGCTTTGATCATTTATTGTGGTATTATTTCAAAGGGCGAGATTAAAGGGGTGCTTTCATGGGGCTTGTGAAGACTAGAAGATTGGCGGCGATGCAGAAGCAGCAGCGCGCAAAGGCCGCGATGAAGCCGTCGATGAAGGGCGGTGCCGGGAAGGGCGTTCCGCGACAGTTTGCTCCAGCGCCCAAATCTCCGCTAAAGGCATTTTAGAAACCCCGCGGCGGATTTGCCGCGTGCCACAACTGCCGTTATTCCACGATTGAACTGCAAGTCAGGGGTTTGGTATAATGTTCGCCAAAAAGAGGGGACGATATGAGCATAAAAATGTCTATGGTGATTTTGGCTGCGCTTGGCATTGCGTTGGATGCTAATGCAATAGTTGGCCACCGTGTGCAGGGGCGTCCGACGGACGCGAAGCTCATCAGCGAAGGTGGCGCTGCTGAGCAGAAGAAAAAGAATGCTGCGGAGAAGCAGGCTCGCGCGAAGGCAAAAGAGATAACCATAGAGAAGCTTGAATTCCCGCAGGGCGCCAAGCACAACAGTTTGCCCATTAACATGTCGTCACGGATTGAATCGCTTTGTGGATATGAAATTGGTTCGATAGCAAAGGTCTCGCGGCATCCTCAGCTGGACAAGGACGGGAACATCGTGATAACGGAGAAGCTCAAGACTCCTTTTCGCAAGTGTACACAGGTTGAGCTAAAGTATTCCAAGGTTAACCATGCACTGTATTACATTCGTGTGTTCGCTCCTGCTCAGAAGAAGGTGACCGACGAAGCTGCATCTGCCGAGGTTGAGGCGATGAGTGGTGCGCTCAAGACAAAGTTTGACGAGAAGATTAGTGGATTTACGAAATTGGATTTTGCTTCTGAAAAAACGTATCGTGCGAACATGAATGTCCCCCCCTTACAGTCTTCTTTCCAGACGCTTGAAGTTCGTGGCTATAAGGACAACATCGAAAAGCGAGGTGTGCTCAAGGGCTCGGCAGACGCGCGGAAGGAGCTTGGCTGGGCGTTCTCGGTGATTTTGGAGGATCGCGCCATGCAGAGTTTCGTGCCAGATACGCCCAAGCCCACCACTGATGTTTCTCAAAAAGACGTAGATGCATTGTAGAGGCGGAAACCCCGCGGCGGAATTGCCGCGGTCAGTTGATTACCACGGTGGAGTTGGCGATGTTGATCTGCTTGTTGACTACGACCGTGGGCTTTTCTTCGGGCGGCGGCTTTTTGAAGAGCGCGTCGTAGTTTGAGTAGACCGAGATCGTCGGCTCGTTTGCACGCGCGGCGCGGGCGGCGCGCTTCTCGGCGTCGGCCTGTGCGGCCGATATCTTGGCGTGCAGGTTGGCGATGCGCTTCGGAGCTTCGTCGTTCAAGCGCCCGGTATTGCGCTTGTATGTGTCGTGGAACGAATCGTCTAGGCCGGAGAAGGTGCTGTGGCCGTGAGTGACTACGCGAGACACGACATGCGTTCCACCGCGAAGACGAGTCGTTTCCCTGTCGTGATGCACGATGGGGGCTGCGAAGACGGTCGCGACGACCAGTGTCATCGCAAAGGACATTATGATCTTGTTGTTCATGGCGGTACTCCTTTCCTTATAAAACGGTAGGGAAGTAAACCGCCGCTTTCTGACAACAGTTTCCCGCGGCGGATTTGACGCGGTTGAGGTTCAGGGCGGCATTTGGTAAAATCTGCGTAGGAGAAACGCATGGGGTTTGTGAAGATTAGACGGCGGAAACCGATTGGGAGGATTTGGCCTCCCTTGTTGTGGATTTGCCCGTTTCTGTTAGTGGCCGTTGTCTTTACGCTGGTGGATAGCTGCAGTGTGCGTGAGAGGGCGGCGGCATCGGAAAGAGCAGCCGACGATTGCGAAGTCGTTGGCGACGAACATGAGCTGCTGGTCACTGGATATTGCAACTGCGGGAAGTGTTGCGGCTGGCGCAAGAAGTGGTTCTTCTTCGGCGAGCCGGTTTACAACTACGGCAAGATGAAAGGCAAGCCCAAGAAAGTCGGCGTCACGGCTTCCGGTACGGTCGCTGCGAAAGGGACGATTGCCGCCGATCCGATGGTCTATCCCTTTGGAACAAAAATCGAGATTCCCGGATATGGCTCGGGAGTCGTTCAGGATGCCGGCGGGTCAATCAAGGGCGCCCACATCGACATATGGTTCCCGTCCCACGTCGAGGCCTTGGCCTGGGGGGCTCGCAAGCTCAAGGTTAAAGTCGAAAAGAAAGAAGCAAAAGAGAAGCAAATGGGGCGGGAATCTGCGGGGACAGACCCCGCGAAACGCTGATTTATCAAGGGTTTTGCTGCGTATGGTTGGTGCGCGACGAGCAAATTGGATTTTGCTATAATATGCGCATGTTCCGAAAGGTCTAATCGAAATGATTGTCATTATGCTATTTTTACTGCTTATAGTTGCGAGCATCCCGGCGTGGTGCAGGCGCCGCAATGTTGGCGTCATGACATGGGTGTTCCGCATGATTCCGCTGTTTGTGTTTCCCGATCCTTTCACTGGGTTCCGTTTCTCCGGTTTTGCATGGGTGCTGAGCATGATCCTCTTTTCCTTGATCAGGGAATCGCTTTTGCTGGCCTGTGCTGCGCTGTTTCTGCTTCTTGTGATATGCGGCATGATCGTGTTCTGGCCGGGTTGGCGGTTGAAGATGCCCGGAAACAGGTGGCTTCGCGGAATCCTCTGGGGTGCTTATTCTTGTTTTAGCATTCTCATGGCGGCTGGATTTGCCTTGTTCGCGACGGCGGCCGTCTCCGCCATGTGGATGTCCTGGCAGTTCCGTGTCATCGACTGCCGGTATGCGACTCAGGGCGAAATGGATGGCGGCGGTTTTCGTCCCAGGGCGTTTGCCAGATGGCTCCCGCCGGGCGCGAAAGACATCCATTATCGAAGCGAGGCGAAGTTCGGCCAGGTAGAAGAGCGGCTGACCTGTTACTGCGACGAGGCGGATCTGGTCAGGTATGCCGTCGAACACTCATACCCGCTGGCGACGAATTCGTTCGTGATGCTGGACTACCATATCCCGGAGCAGGGAAGCCTGCAGCATGTGGAGGAACAGATGGCAAAAGACGCCGAAACGCAGCAGCGGCTTGTTTTCGGCGAGAGGCCGCTGCCAGAGCGGTTCATCTCGTTGACTCAAAGCCATGCGTTTGACGGCGGGGCCTGCGGCGGCAGTTGGCGAGTCATCTTTGTGCTCGACCGGGATACAGGTGAGATGTCAGGCTATCACAAGAACAATTGTCTGTAGTGTGTACTACTCCCTGCCGTAATTGTGAATGATAGAGATGCGTAATATGCTATAATATGCATCGAAAGGAAAACTGACATGGCGACAAAATGCAGGCATTGCGGTTCGTCGAGCTACGGCCACGGCTGCGCGTACGGCCCGGACAGGCTTCACGAGCATCGCGACGACGAGAAGCACTGCGAATGGTGCGGTTCGTCGAGCTACGGTCACGGGTGCGCGTATGGACCGAACAGGTTGCACCGACACGGCCCGGGCGGCAACAAGTGCATCTGGTGCGGCTCGACGTCCAGCGGCTTTGGATGCCCCTACTCCCCGTCGCGCCGACATGAGAAGTGATGGCTCCGCTGCCAGAGCAGGGATAGATCGCTGCCCGAGCGGTTCATCTCGCTGACGCAAAGCCATGAGTTTGGCAGCGCGGCGGATTTGCCGCGGTTCATTGATGCTTGCTGCACTTGACGGCGCAGCGGCATTGCTCATGGGCATACTTTCCGTCCGGAATCGCTTCGAAGGAATAGGTTCCGCCGCTCGGGCATTTCTCGCCGCGCCTGAGAAGTTTCGCCGAGCAGAGATCGTCGACGCTTGTCGGCGTGGGATTGCTTCCTTCCCGGAACATCCGCGTCATCCGATACTGCTGTGCCGCGGCCGCCAACTTCTCTTTCGTGAATGCGCAGGTCCTTGCGAAGTCGGCTTCGGTTACCACCGGCACCCACTTGCCGTTGACCTTGGCGAGTTCGTAGACCTGGTCTTCCAATCCCGAGGCTTCATTGTGGCGTCTGACCTTAATGCCGAACCAGCGCATCAAGATACATTCGGCCCAGGAATAATCGCCTTTCTCCGTGCCGATGGTTACCGTGGCCCTGTCGCCGTCTACAACTACGTTCTTTGCGAATATTATCGCGCCGTCCATCTGCTTCCAGTGCAAGATTATGTAGCGGCCTTTGTAGACAACGGCCAGCGGACAATCCTTCCCCATGGTCGTCTCCACCATCTGCCCGAACGCGGCTTCCGGAAGCCGATGATAGCGTTCCAGCAATTCAATGATGGCGTTCTCGGGACGATCGACGCCGCATCTCCAGTAGACCAAGGCGCACTCGAGCGCCAGAACCAGCAGCAGAAACCAGCCTGCCAAGGAGAACTTCGGCTTCTTCACCGCCGCCGGATTGTCCCGCTCTAAAATAGTATAGTCTTCCATGCGGCATATTATATCAAATGCAAGAAGTCGCCTTGCCCGCGATTCGTTCACGGTTTGCGGACTATAGCAATGTGGATTTTGCTATAACGAAGGAATGGCCTGAGCTTATTGATATAGTGGCATTGATATAGTAGTTGGCTTTGGGTTTGAGATACGCGGCGGATTTGCCGCGGGTGACTTGTAAAGGGGATGGGTCAGCAAAAACTCCTTAAGCCGCTTTGGCCAGACGTGAATCGTAAGCATACGCAGTCTCTCCGTTTAGTGATTCCCTGTGGATTGTGTTGATCCAGTCCTCGAGC
>Ga0265298_10004256_pt1 | contig 18392 bp, 15 predicted proteins | sample AusTroGonzalo_MG_3_FD_193486 | JGI IMG/M metagenome (GOLD analysis project Ga0265298, IMG submission 193486) | Bovine rumen microbial communities from tropical cattle in Woodstock, Queensland, Australia - Gonzalo_01 | ecosystem: Host-associated > Mammals > Digestive system > Stomach > Rumen ... | reverse complement strand
AGCGTCGCTTTATGAAGCCGATACCACGCTGGACCTGGGCTCTGATGTCCTCATAGTCGAACACAAAAGCATTTTTCAAACATTCTTCATGTTTGAAGGACATTGAATCTATGTCGTCCACAAAACCGCTGTCATGGCGGAAGCCGCTCTCGGAGCTTCTGAGATAGGCAGCCTTTGCACCATAGCTGTCGCAGTAGATGCAGCCTCTGCCCTCGCTGTCACGCAACCTGTTCGGGCATGAGAAACCAGCATCCACTCCCACACGGAACACTTTGTGGCCGTAACGCCGGATCAGATCTGAAGAATAGCTGTTGTACGGACAGTCCTGCATGGCGGCACACACATTTCACTCGAAACGGGAATCAAGTATCCAGCGGTTTCCGTTGACGAATGACTTGAAGTCCAGATCCTTCTTTGCAGGAAGCTGAAGCGATTTAATCCACAGAACCCCGTCGGCACAGGCAACTCCTATGCCGCGGTCCTTGCGCATGCCCACGACCGTACCCGGAACGGGAAGGTTTTCATAAGGCTCTTCAAGTTCCCTGAAGCCGCCCCATACTCCCGTGACTGCGATGTCGGTACCGTTGACCTTTGCCCATGCCTTGGGCCAGGGACTGCATGCCCTGACCGTGCGGTGGAGTTCGGAAACGGGCCTGTTGAAATCAAGAACCCCGGTCTCCCTGGTGATCATGGTGCAGTATGTGGCATTGCCCTGCTGGGGAGAAGAAACCGCTCTGCCTTCCACTATCTCCTTCAGGAGCGCAGGTACAAAAGACGCTGCCTTCTGCGCCACGACAGCCGACAGGCTCTCGGTGGTCTCGGTGCCGTCAAGGTCAAACGATGTGGTACCCCAGATGTCTCCCTCATCCATCTTGAGCCCCAGGTTCTGGAAGCTGATGGTAGCCTGTTTCAGGCCTGCCAGTATTGAAAACTGTATGGGGGATGGGCCTCTGAACATCGGAAGTGCAGACGGGTGCACATTGAAGCGCCCGTTGGGGAACATGTCCAGGAACCTGGGTCCGAAGATCTTTCCGAATGCAAAGGAAATCAAGGTATCTGCGCCAAGTCCCGCCACAGCCCCGCGGGCCTCTGTCCTGAGACTGTCGAACTGAAGAACCGGGATACCCAGTTCAAGAGCAGCTGCTTTTACAGGGCTAGGCACAAGCTTGCCGGATCTACCGACGCTTTTATCCGTCGAGGTCAGGACCCCTACGACATTGAAGGACCCTGCAAGGGCATGCAGAAGAGGCACTGAAATATCCGGTGTTCCTGCGAACAGGATTCTGGGCTCTGTCACTGAAACCTCTTACTTTCTTTTCCTTCTGTTCTTCTTCTCGTAGACGCGCAGGACCTTTGCACGCTCCTCTTCGCTCAGTCGGTCAACGAACAGCACGCCGTCAAGATGGTCGTACTCATGCTGGATCACCCTGGCCATGAGGCCGGAAGCCTTGAGCGTGAACTCGGCACCATCGGCATCCTTAGCCTTGATGATTACCTTGGACGGGCGCACGACATCGTGATAGACGTCGGGAACGCTGAGGCAGCCTTCCTCATAGGGATTGGTCTCCACGGAGTAACCGGTAATCTCCGGGTTGATGAACTCCTTCTTTGTTCCGTCGGGAAGAGAGACGATGAAGAACCTCTTGTCCACACCTACCTGAGGTGCGGCAAGGCCGATTCCGTCGGCGTTCTCAAGAGTCTCGTACATGGCTTCGATGAGAATATGAAGCGAATCATCGAACACGGTGACGGGCGTGCATTTCTCGCGCAGAACCTCATCACCAATCTTTACAATATCAAGCATGGCTTAAATATAGTGAATCAAAGGCAATGTTGCAACGTATAAACGCAGTCTCAGATGGCCATGTTGGTCTCCATGACCCTGTGCACCTCATCCGAGGCGGCAACAAAGGCATGGACGATGGCCGGATCAAAGTGGGTCCCCGCACCTTCCTTTATGATGTTCATGGCCTCGTCGAACGTGAAGCTCTTCTTGTAGCTGCGCACCGACACAAGGGCATCGAAGACATCGGCCACGGCCATGATCCGTGCAGACAGCGGGATCTGCTCACCCTTGAGGCCCATCGGGTAGCCGGTGCCGTTCCACTTCTCGTGGTGGTACAGAGCCAGGTTGTTGGCCTCCTTGAGGTATGCAGAATCCTTCTCGGACACAAGGCGGATGGCATGCTCGATGACTTCCGATCCCGCAGTGGTGTGGGATTTCATCACCTCGAACTCCTCGTCTGTCAGCTTGCCGGGCTTGTTCAGGATCACGTCCGAGACCTTGATCTTTCCGATGTCATGAAGAGGTGCAGAGTTGAATACGTCGGAGATGAACGCATCGGTCAGCTTGTCCGTGTATACACCTTCCTTCCTGAGCTCGCGCATGATGACTTCAGTGTAGGCTGCAGTCTTGCGGACGTGCTGCCCCGTACAGGAGTCGCGGCTCTCCACCATGTCTGCCAGAACCAGGATAAGGCCGTTCTGCATCTTGCTGACGACCTGCTTCTGGTGCTCCTCGTTCTCGATTGCCGCAACCATGTCCTCGGTTGTCTTTGTCACCGAATGGTAGAGGTTCTCGATCTCATCACCCGTCTGGATGTCCAGCTCGCGGATGCTTTCCACGGCCTCTTCACGCGCAGTCCCGCTGTTGTACGCAAGATGCTCCGTGGACATCGCCATGGCATTTATGGGCAGGATCACGTTGTACTCCGCCAGCCAGATGGTGACGGCAAGTATCAGCAGGAAGAATCCCACAAGCAGGGAGATGACCCTGGCAAGGAACTGATAGCCCATGGTGCGGATCTGGTTCATGTTCAGGTCCACGCCTATGTAGCACTGGCACCTGCCGTTTGAGTCGAACACGGGCTCGTAGACGGAAAGCAGCCAGCCGTACTTCTCATCGGATATGATCGGCTCTATCTCCTCGCCTGCCAGCAGTGCAGGCAGGTGCTCCAGGAATGCATCGTCGAACTCTATGACCTCACCCGGTGCGGAGCCGGGAAGCTCAGGCGTGTCGGCATCAAAGACAACATGACAGCCGTCCTCCCGGATCTGGTAGGCATAGACATACTCGATGCTGTCCGAGCTGCTCGCAAGATCGTTGAACCGTCGGTAGATGAGGTCATAGCCATCAGCGTCAAAGCCTTGCTCGATGTAATCATTCACACGATTGCCGTCAACGGCCTTGGCCGCCACCCTGACAACGCCCCTGGCCTGGTCTACCTGCTCATCGATGGCCGCGTTGCGGTAGTGGATGAAGCTTATGGCGGTGACGACAGCAGCGACAACCAGCATTGCGGTTGCCACCAGCATTATTATCTTGGCCTGTAGGGACATCCCCTTGGAGTGCTGCTTCTCGGCCTCGGCACGGTTCTCCTCCGAAAGCGGAGTCTGACGCCAGCCGGTGAAGACGAATCTCTTGCGGAGCTGCTGCGGCAGAAGGCTCAGGACAGCAGTCACTATCAGGACGGTGACGGCCTTGTCCGCAAGGTCTATGATCATGTCCGCACAGAACTGAGCCCAGAACTCGGTCAGATGTCCGGAAGCAAAGAGCTTCTGGGCAAGCGGAGCCGAAATCCCGTTTCCGAAGCTGAATCCGTAGAGAGACCATGTAAGCACCGACCCTATCCCGCCTCCGATGAGGGCGAACGCGACGATTACAAGCAGCAGCCTCAACGGCTTCCTGAACGTGAAGAACCCCTTGTGCTCGAAGTAGACGGCACTTATGGCTATCATGACTGAAAGGCAGCTGTAATATGCGGTCTCGGTGTCGCTGATGGCATTGATCAGGTTCGTGAAGAACCCGACCACGATTCCGGGTACCGTGCCTCCCAGCACTGCGGACAACAGCGTTCCCACGTTGTCCAGGAAAAGAGGAACTCCGGTGGCACGCGCAATATGCACGCCGCCTATATTGATGATCAGTCCCGCTGCACAAAGCAGCAGTGCATAATTCCTCCGGACCCTGCGCTCTGCAGTCCTGTCGGCAACAGCTCTATCCATTCACACACCTCACAACGGAATTCTTGCGGACAGGCTCAGGCCTACGCCGCCTTTTGTCTGCACCGGCAGGAACGCGACTGATGCCGAATCAAGGTTCAGTGCATCCCTGAGCTTTCCGTTGTATCCGTTGGCATAGATGAACGGCCTGATTGCCTGATAGATCCTCAGGCCTGCTATTCCGATGAGCCCGATCATCGCCATCGTCATGTCTCCGGCTGCATCACCATGGAATACCGAATGATTGAACTCATCCACACCATGCTTGACGATGTCGAAGATTATCATTCCGGTGAAGACGGCATCGCCGGCAAGGAAGAGGACTCCATGAAGCGTGTCACCCTGTCTGGTCGAGCCGCTGCCGAACCCGAGGAACAGGTTCGAGAGGAACGGTCCGATTGTGGAAACCTTGTTCCATGTATAGAGCGACTGCTTCTGGTCGGGAGTAAGGCTGAGGGATATCTCCTTGATCTGCCGGATGTTGCTGTCCTTGAGTCCCTGCTTGATGAGTTTGTTCGCATCCTTGTACGCATCGGCATAAAGCACCGCTGCACAGACAAAAGCCACCAGCAGAATGATCAGTACTTTCTTCATATCGGCCTCCTGAGCCCATGGGACTTCAGGATAATGATATCACATCTGGTTTATAAAACCAGTTTTATCTGGAGACCGGCCTAGAGTAGGTCTACGGGGTCGACATCGATGTCGACGGAGACGTTCCAGGGGATGCTCAGGCCAGTTGTCACCCGCATGACTGCATTGAGCATGTCGGCCGGAGCCGATGAGCGCAGCAGTATCTGGAAACGGTAGCTTTCCCGGATCTTCTCAATGGGGCATTCGTTTGCACCGTACACCTGTGTACGGCGGACTTCGGAACGCAGCTTCTGCGCAAGCATGTCGGCAAAACTCCTTGCTGCCGAAGCATTCTTGGAGTGGACCACAATGTTGACCATCCTCGAGAACGGCGGGAAGCTGGTCTCCCTGCGGATGGCAAGTTCCTGGTCGAAGAACTGTTCAACCTCTCCCCTTGAGGCAAAGCTGATTGCGGGATTGTCCTTCATCCTGGTCTGGACTATGACCTCGCCTTCGGAATCGGCCCTGCCTGAGCGTCCGGATACCTGGACAAGAAGATCGAATGTCCGCTCCTCCGCCCGGAAATCAGGAATCAGGAGTCCGCTGTCGGCCATGATGATGCCTACAAGCCTGACGTTGGGGAAGTTGAGTCCCTTGGCCACCATCTGGGTGCCCAGGAGGATGTGGATATTGCCTGCGCGGAAATCATCAAGAGTCTTCTGTATGGCTCCGCGGTCCTTGGATACTGTGTCGGTGTCCAGTCTGGCCACGCGGTACAGCGGAAACAGCCTGTGAAGCTCCTGCTCCACCTGCTCGGTACCGAAACCGGAGTACATGACGTCCATGGAGCCGCATTCGGGACATACCGTGACAGGTTTCTGAGAGTAGCCGCAGTAGTGGCAGCGCAGCACGTTGTGGCGCTTGTGGAATGTCATTGCCACATCGCAGTGCGGACACTTGAGCTCGTAGCCGCAGCTGCGGCAGTGGAAATAGTAGCTGTAGCCGCGCCTATTCAGGAAAAGGATCACCTGCCTGCCGTCTGCAAGAGTCCGGAGCATCTTCTCCTGAAGCGTGCTGCTGAAGATCCCCTCCTCTTTGGTCATGTCCACGATCCCGACCTTGGGCATGCTTCCGCCGCCCACACGGTTGCGGAGGTCTATCCTGACCATCCTGGAAGGATCCTTCATCAGCTGCCAGGCCTCGAGGCTGGGGGTGGCGCTTCCCATAAGGAGCTTGCCGCCGCAGTCCTGAATGCGCTTCTGCGCAACCTGACGGGCATGGTAGCGCGGGGAGTTCCCGCTCTTGTAGGAATTCTCATGCTCCTCATCGATGATTATCATCTTCAGGTTCCTGAAGGGGGCGAAGACCGCACTCCGTGCGCCGATTACAAGACTGACTTCACAGCGCTTGATCCTGCGCCACTGGGCTATGCGCTGCGAATCGGTCATGCCTGAGTGAAGTATTGCCACGTTGTCATGGAACCGCTTGGTCACCTGCAGTGCAAGCTGATGAGTAAGTGTAATTTCAGGAACAAGATATATGACCTGTCCACCCTGAGCTATCACCTGTTCTGCACAGCGCAGGAAAACCTCGGTCTTGCCCGATCCGGTGACGCCGAACAGGTAGAACAGGTCTTTGTCCGACTCCATCACGGTGCGCACGGCATTCTGCTGCTCGTCGGAAAGCACTACCTCCGGGCGAGGCATGGCCTCGTCGGCATCCAGCGCGCCGAATGCGGTGTCCCTGCGGCCGCCGGGAATCATGGTGTCCAGGATCTCACCGCGGCTGGAGAAATAGAACTTCTCCATCCACAGGGCAAGCCTGTAGTCGGCATCGTCGAACAGAGGCTCCTTGTCTATCAGCCTCGTGACCGGCTTGACCTCGAATCCGCCGTCCGGCCTGGTGTCTGACACGGAGATTACGTAGCCCTGGATCTGCTTCTTCCGTGAACCGAAAGGTACGCTCACGCGGACTCCGGGAACGATATCCATGACATCTGAGTCGAAGCTGTAGGTGAACTCAGCCTTCAGAGGCACGGGAACGACAACCTGGGCGTAACGGATCATCAGTTGCTTCCACCTGCAGGCAGTCCGAGATAGCGGGCAAGTTTCTTGAGGTCTTCCCAAACGGCACGCTTGAGTGAAAGGTCACGCAAGACAGCTGCCGGATGATATGTGCACATCATGGGGATTCCGTCGTAGAAGAAGAACCTTCCGCGCAGGGCACCCATGGTGGCATCCGGCTGACCGGTCATGAGGGTGGACGCAGGCTTTCCCAGACACAGGATCGCCTGGGGATTCACCAGCTGTATCTGGCGCTTGAGGTATGCGTTGCAGGCACTCTTCTCGTCAGGATACGGGTCGCGGTTCTGGGGAGGACGGCACTTGACCGTGTTGGTTATGTAGACATTGGTATCCCGGGAAAGGCTGATTGCGGCAAGCCATTTGTCCAGATATACACCGGCCTTGCCGACGAACGGAAGACCCTGAAGGTCCTCGTTCTCGCCCGGTCCCTCTCCGATTACCATGACCACAGGCCTGTCCTTGCATCCGGTACCGAAAACCACGCTGTGCCTGGTCGAGCACAGGCCGCATCTGGTGCATGTGGCGCTGTCGGCCAGAAGCGATGCATAGCTCATGCGTATCCTGTCGTCTTCTGTCCGTGCCGGAGCCTCCGGAGTTTCAGGCAGCATGGAAGCGGCAGGTTCTGTTTCCGGTTGCTTCTCCTCGGGAATGATCTTTGCCGACACATCGGAGAAATCATGTTTTTCACGCTGCTTGGGCCCGAAATCCTGTTTCAGGACATCCATGAAGCTGTCCATTAGTTCATCAGTGCGTTCAAGTGCGGATGCAAGGGCCTCGCGTCTTTCGGAATCAGACATTCTTCTTCCTCCCGTATTTCTCCTCGAACCACATGTATTCCTGAGGGTCATAGCTCACGCGCCAGAGATAAAGGCCGTCAGACGGGGCAGTCCTGCCTGCGCGGATGCGCACCTTGGATTCCAGAAGTTCCCTGAAATCCGAGGCACTTCTGTTCTCGGCGGCATAGTCCAGCATGGTTCCCATAAGAGAGCGGACCATGTGGTAAAGAAACGCGTTGCCCGCAATGCGGAACATCAGCAGCTTGTCTCCGTACATGGACTCTTTCCATCCGAACTCGGCTTCATATATGTCTCTAACTTTGCTCGGACAGATATCCTTGGAGCATGCAAACGTCGTGAAGTCATGTGTTCCCACAATCTGAGCGGCATAGGAATTCAGAAGTCCTATGTCAGGAAACTCGCGCAGGACCGTGACAAGACCGTCCGTAAACGAGTCATGAGGCTCGCCGACGCGGCAGAAATAGCGGTACTCGCGGGCCATTGCACTGTAGCGTGCATGGAATGAGGGTTCCACATCCCAGCTGCGCCTGATGCGGATGCTGTATGGCAGAAGCGCATTGAGGCCCATATGGAATGCCTTTACGGGGATATCGGAAGTATCGAACTCCACATGGGCAACCTGGCCGTATGCATGCACGCCGCTGTCCGTCCTGCCGCTGCCGATGACCTCTACGTTCCTGTCTCCGATCATCCGGATCACGGCCTCGGTAAGCGTCTGCTGCACCGAGACTGCATCCTTCTGACGCTGCCAGCCGTTGAAGAGCCGCCCGTCATAGCTGAGTTCAAGCGCAACACGGCGCCTGCCCTCGGGAGCCGAGAACACATCGGGGCGCTTCCAGTCCTCACGTGCCATTCAGCCCTCCTGATTCTCTTCGGGAACGGATTCCAGGATCACCATTGCTATGGCAAGAGGCTGCTCATGTGTGATGGTAAGGTGCACTACGGCCTTGGGTGCATTGTCCAGCGTGGTTCCGCACAGGGCTATGTATGGCCGTCCGTCCTCTTCCTTGCGCGTGATTATCTCATTGGGAACCACCACGGGGCAGAATCCCGTCCCGCGGGCCTTGGAGTAGGCTTCCTTGACGGCAAAACGCGATGCCAGAAACTGTGCCCGCACATCCTCGTGGGCAGACTCAAGCTCCTGCCAGCGCGCAAGCTCCTCGGGATGGAACATCTTCTGGAGAACACGCCCCTGAAGCTTCTTCATCCTGTCGATCGATACGGCATCAATTCCTGTTCCCAGAATCACTTGGTCGCTCCGACATAACTGAAGTAGACCTTCACCTGCGAAGGCTTTGTGTATATCGAGATCACCGATGTATCGACATATTTGCCGAGCTCTCCGGTATCTATGTTCACCACGGCATAGCTGACACCTTCATGGTTGACGGTGGAGAAGTCCGCACTCACCGAGATGTTGGATGCATCTATCATGTAGATCCGGTCCTCCGTACCCTGGATAACCAGCTCCACGCTGTCAGGAACAATGCTGTCTGCATGATATTCGGCAGGCAGGGTCACCTTCAGGGGAAGAGTCATGGATCTCGAGGTCTGGATGGAGAACACAAGCACGAAATAGACAAGCACCGCAAGCAGGAAGCTGATGATCTTGACCTGCCAGTTGTAGAAAAGTTTCTGAAGGAACTTACTGCGCATCGTTTCTGCCCTCCTCGATTGAAGCCGGCTGGACATCGGCATAGTTGAAAAGCGAGAGCAGCATGCTCATTATCTCGTCATGGGAAAGATCGTAGTAGAGGTTTCCGTTGCAGGCCAGCGAGATGGCTCCGGTCTCCTCGGAGACTACGATGATGGCGGCATCGGATTCCTCGGCCATACCGAGGGCGGCACGGTGTCTGGTTCCGAAGCTTGCGCGGATATCCGTCTGTCCCGAAAGCGGCAGATAGCATCCGGCTGCGATAATCTTGGAACCCTGTATTATCATTGCTCCGTCATGAAGCGGCGTATCGTGGTCGAATACCGTCACTATCAGGGCGCTGGAGATGTCGGCGTTCATCTTTGTTCCGCTGTCGATGATGTTCTTCAGCGCAAGCTTGCGGGGAAATACTATCAGTGCTCCGCGTTTTGACTGTACCAGACGCTGGCAGGCGCTCAGGATGGTCTCGATCTGGTCTGACGATGCCTGTGTGCCACCGATCCTGAACAGCCTGGTGCGTCTGCTGGCACCCGGAGTGAAGGTCCTGCGGAGCTCAGGTCCGTAGATGCTCAGAAGCGCCACGGCTGCGGGAACGGCGCAGATGCGCAGGAGATCCTCCATGACCTTGAGGCCCGTGAACTTGCAGACGATGTACAGGAACGCGTAGACCAGGATGGACCTGATCATCTGGGTGGCCCTGTTCTGAGCCAGCGCGATATAGAAATTGTAGAAGAAGAACGTGAGCATCAGGATCTGTACAACGACCCTGATCCAGTCAACGGTGGTAACCGGCATTGAATCTCCTCCGAAGATGCGTGAATTATGACAATTATAATCGAATATACTTCAGATAGGAAGAGCTGTCAGCCTGAGCGGCTTCAGTTTTTCAGAGCCGCCGCGGACCATATCGCACCCGCACACCACCACGCAGCTCTGCCCGGTGCGTGAGCTTTGTGCAATCATTTGTGCAACCCTGCCGAGGTCCTCGGAAGTCATCTGAAGCAGCAGCCGGCGACGCCTGAGATAGCGTCTGTACGTTGAACCTGAAAGAACGCGGTTGAAGGCTTCGGAACTTCTTGTCTGAGGACTGAGCGGCCTGAGCTCGCGTCCCAGGATCGTCACCACGGCGTAGTCTATCTCCTGCCTGCCGACATCCTGGGAAAGGGAATCCAGGTACACCCTGAACGTCTTGCCTATGCATGGATCACGATAGGACGAGAACACGAAAAGTCCCTCCATGCGGTCCACATGGCTCTCCACTCCGTAGGCTCCGTTTGCACCGCGCACTACCGACCAGAGGTAGCCTGACGACAGCACGGAAGACAGCAGCGTGGATGCCACGATGCTCCGTTCGTCGTCCTTACAAAGCCTTACGGCCATTGCGTTGAACGCAGGACCCGAAGGCACGGTGTAGACCACGGGATTCTTTGTATTCCCGCATCCCTCATCACCGCACGGCGCAGGCGAATCATAATAGTCAGAACTCCTTACAAACTTCCCCACGTTGAACCTATCTGCAAATGACGAAACAACTTGCAATAGGCTGCCTGCCGGACAATCACTGCCGGTATGGATTTTCATCGCACGCTGCGTGAATACTTTCTTCCAGAGCTTTGTAAGCGAGGCTGACAAACTTTCCAGGCTGGTTTTCCCACTCTCCAGATCCCTGCGCAGGTCCACCAGATACAGCCATAAGGACGTTCCGACATTGAGCTCGCTCTCCATTGCAGAGGCCGAGAACACACTGGATGCGCTGAGCACGGCGTATGAGTTTGCACTGTATGTATAGCCGCTCTCGAACTCCGTGATCATGTCCGTGAGGGATGCCTTTATCCGCATGGTATCCGTCAGGTCAGGCAGGGTCAGGAGTTCGCCTATGAGGTCCATTGCCGGAGCAAAATCACGGGTCAGCATCTTGGACCTGACGATCACCGCAGACAGCGGCCTGCGCTTCACGTCGGTACCGGCGTTGGGATACATGAAGAAGCTTCCGGTGAGCATCTTCATCATTGTACTCACCTGCCTGAAATCGTGCTTTTCCGTGCCGCACATCTGCATGGCCCGGATCAGGAGCGGCAGCAGTCTCTTTTCCTCCAGGGTCAGGTTCCTGGTGTCGAAGGCAATGCTGAGATAGACGATGCCGCGGGTAAACAGACTGTACTCGTAATATCTGGCCCCGGATTCAAGCCGGGTGCAGGTGTTTACGTAGCGGTTGATCCTTCTGGGCAGATCCTTTACCGTGATTCTCTCTATGGAAGCCAGAGCCTCCTCGGAATCCGGTTCATTGACAAAGCGTTCGAAGTGTTCCTTCTCCCCTTCTCCGGCCGCCGGCATGGCGGCAAGCTTCGAGGCCAGCCGGGCCTTGAAATCCTCGTCATAACCGTCATCGGACTCGACTGTCAGAAGGCATCTTCTCGGATTGTCCAGAAGGTTCTCCTGCATCCAGGATTCGAAGTATCTGCCATGCGCAACCTTTTCCTTGAGTCTTCTCAGACGCTCCATGCCGGAGACACCGGCCTCCGGATCCTTGCCGCGCAGCCAGCAGCGGGCCGCCTTCATGCATGTAAGTATGCCGAACGGCACACCGTCCCCGGGAATCTCCTGTTCCTTGAACTCAAGGCGCTTTATTGCAGCCTCAACCACATCTTCGGGAAGCCCGTCACGCACGTAGGAACCTATCTGATTCAGGAAAAATGCCTCTATTTCGTCCTCTTTTCCCTTTTTGGCATGGCTGAAACCGACGGAAAAGGTCAGAACGGGGCATTCCACGTCCGTTCCGCTGAGCGGATGCAGGTCCTCACCGAGATCAGATTCTATTATTGCGTTGTAAAGCGGGGCCCCGGGATTGCCCAGAAGCATGTCCACCAGAACCGATGCCGTCAGGATTTCCAGAGAGTCGTCTCCCGGTGCCGTAAGCCAAGAGAGAACCACACTTCTGGAGTCTCCGGATGGGCATTTTGCCTCAGAACGGCTTGGTTTCATATCTTTCTGCAGATAGTTTTCCGATTTAGGAATGATTTTCTCACCCCGCGGGCATCCTGTAAGATAGCGTCTCTCAAGCTTGTCCAGATACTCGGAGGCATCAAGATCACCCCACAGGAACAGACGGCAGTTGGATGGACTGTACCACCTGCGGTAACGCTCAAGGTATTCCTCATACGTAAGATCCACGATATGGAGAGGATCTCCACCCGAGTCATACCGGCACGGAGTTCCCTTGAACAGGTCCCTGTAGATGCATCCCTGAACCACCGAATCCTCGGTGCTCCGCGCTCCGCACATCTCGTTGAACACCACTCCGTCAAAATGACCGTCCAGACTGCGGATGCCTTCCTGCATGAATGATTCCCTGCGCAGGAGCGGATTGAATACTGCATCTGCATAGATGTCGAACAGGATGTCGAAGTCCTTCTTCAGGGGTGATGCAAACGGATACATGGTCTTGTCCACGAACGTCATTGCGTTCAGGAACGTATTCGGGCTGGAAAGAAGAACCTGTGAAAACGGATCCTTGACCGGAAAGCGTCCTGATCCGCACAGCACGGTGTGCTCCAGGATGTGGGCAACGCCCTTGCTGTCCTCGGACGGAGTACTGAACATGAAGCTGCAGCAGCACTCGCTGTCGTTGTTCCTTATGTGGAACACCTCCATGCCGGTGCCGTCATGGACATAGAAATCCGCAATTCCGTTGTACTCCTCAAAGGGAGTCGAGCGTACAAGTTCAAACATATATTGCCTTTACGAGTGTGTAGGCGATGTCCGCCAGCCGCCTGAATGCGTCGGAAACTGCCTCTTGCTCAGTCTCTGCGAACGAGCTCGCGTTAAGGACGTCGCTCTGATACAGCACATGCTCGTCCGAACAGCGGAACACGGTCACCAGGCCTTCCACGCTGGCAACGGAAAGACCCAGACGTGACCGGACGATGTCCACGACACCGGTCCTTATCACGATCATTACGGTCTCCCTCCTGCCGCTGTGGTTGAATTCGTATATCACGTCATCTTCATCGTCCAGTTCCGCGTAGAAAGCTGCAGCCGCGGCGCCGTCAGAGATGAACTTCTCCGTCAGGTAATCGGTGATTTCATGCACGCCGGTGACATATCCGAGCTCATCATGCTCAATCACGGCAACCGCGATGCTTCCGCTTCTGAACGTCTTGGAATAGTCGAACCTGACGTTCTTGGACGCAACAAGGTCCCTGAGGGCCTGCGTCTTCTCTCCGGGAGCCACCTTCTCAAGTGCCGCAAGCTCATCCGACAGGTTCAGGCTGAACTCTATGCTGCCGGTGCGCAGGATGGAGTTGTTTATGGAATTGAACGTGAACGTACCACCCTCGTCCGATATGTACACGAAACTGTCGTCGTACTCGATGCCGCGTGTATCCACCGCCAGATACTCGGCCATAATCTCGGCTCCGGCTACGGCCGACGATGCGAACATGCCTTTCCTGGACACCACGACAGTACACACCGCATCCGATGGCCGTGCATTGGTTATGGTGATGTTCATGCTCTGAAGCAGTTCGTAGACCACGGGATAGAGCTCGTCGTACGAGTATTCATCGCTTATGAAATCCGATTCATAGCCTGCGGCCATGGCACGCATGTAGTTCTGCACCGCCTTGAGTTCATAGCCCGTCTTGACAAAGGAATCACCCTCGGCAACCAGTCTCACGACCTCCTCTGACAACGCCGTACGCCTCTTTGATTCATCTGACGTGGCTTTGTCCAGCAGTTCCTTGTCCATAACCGCATGAAGATAATAATGGTAGTTGCCGTCCGCACCCGTGGTCACGTGGTGATCCTCGATATACAGGTCGAAATCGCTCAGCGTTCCCATTACGCTCAGCTCCCGGTATGCTTCCGAACCCAGGTCATATCCGACGCGGTCGGAAAGAATCGCAATCAGGTTGGTGTAAGCCAGAAGCTCCGCCTGCCTTTCGGCGATACCGATGCCTTCGGCTACCATTCCCGTGTTGCCTTTTCCGGCGCCCGAGTCAGGTTCATAGTACCAGAAGGGCATTCCGGAGAAGTTGGCCTTGATCAGCGACGTAATCGAGCTGCACCCCGTGAAGACACACAAGGAAAGAAACACCATGAGGATAATGAGAAGCTTCCTGTGTCTACCGGTCTTTCTTCCCATCAGAAGTTAACCCCCACGCCTGCATAAGGCGTCCACACGGTGGGTTTGCCCAGAACTGTCAGCCAGCTGAATCCGGCCTCCCAGCACAGAAGTCCGAAGCTGTGCCTGTAGCTTATTCCGTAACTGCTTGCAAAAACCGTTTCCTTTCCTACTGCCACACCGGCAGTACCGTATCCAACGAACTTTCCGTTCTGGATGAACGTGCCCGTTGCATCCCAGAGCCTTGCCAGCGGCACGGTGACCTCCACGCCTGCAAGTACAAGGGCAGTCGTCCCGATGACGTTTCCGTAGCCGGCTCCGGCCATAACCAAAGGGCTGAACGGATAGACGGGCGTGGTCATGGAAAGCCTTGCCAGGGCATGGTTCGTACCGCCGCCGGCCGTGAGAGTGAATAACGGCCCCCTGCGTGTCAGCTCCGAGCCTCTCTGATAAGCGGCCCTGGAGATGAGCTTGTCGAACATCACGACGTTTCCGGTTGTCTTGCGAACTATCAGCACGTTGCCGCCTTCGTCGGAGAACACCTGTCCGCGCACCGCATCTTCCATGTCCACGGACGAGATGTTGTTCCCGTAGACATAGCTCACCGTTCCTGCCTGGAGGCAGAAACAGAGGACCAGTGCAATGACGAGCGCCGCTGTAAGTCTTTTCACCTTATTCCGCCCACTGCTTGATTATCTCGATTATGAGGCCGGTACTCTCTGCCATGGCATCAAGCGCAGCCCATTCATATCTGCTGTGATAGTTGTGTCCGCCCGTATAGAGGTTGGGACACGGGATTCCGAGCATCTGCGCAATGCGCGATCCGTCCGTGCCTCCGCGTATTATCTCAGTTCTGAGCGGCTGTCCAAGGACTTCTCCGGCCTTGAAGATTGCATCCACGGCCTTGGGATTCTTCTTTGCGGCCTCGCCCATGTTCAGATAGCTGACCTTTGCATCCACAGTGACCTTGCCGCCGATGTACAGTGCCTCGATTGCGGTTGCGAGCTTCTTCATGACATCGATCCTGCGCATCAGGTTCTCGTAGTCGAAATCCCTCAGGTACACCGTAACGTCCATCTCGGTTGCCGTTCCGTTTGCAGTCTGTGCGCAGTAGTAGCCGTAGCGGCCGTCCGTTGCCTCAGGACTCTCTGCCTGCGGAAGTGCGTTGATGTAGGCAGCCGCCATCGTGAGGGCGTTCACCATCCTGCCGCGTGCCGCACCGAGATGATACGAGACACCGGAGAAGTGGACCTTGACGGTAGCTGCATTGAAGCACTCCAGCTCCACGTAGTATCGCTCGCCGCCGTCCACTGTGTAGAAGGCCTTGCTGTGCAGCCTGGTGGCATCGAAGAAATCCATGCCGTATCCGGTCTCTTCATCAGGAGAGAACAGGATCTCCACCTCTCCGTGCCTGATTTCCGGATGCTTCACAAGATATGAGACCGCGGTCATGATTTCCGCTATTCCGCCCTTGTCGTCGCAGCCCAGAAGAGTGTCGCCTTCGGAAGTGATGATCTTTGACCCTGCGTACTGTGCCAGATGCGGATTGGCAGATGCCTCTATCACCAGCCCGTTTCGGAGCTTGATGTCGCCGCCCTTGTAGTCATTGACCACAGGCTTGACGTGATTGCCTTCGACATCGTCTGCAGTATCCACATGCGAGCTGAACGCCACTGCCGGAATATCCGGTGCGGTGGCAGGCACCCTGGCCAGCAGATAACCGTGGTCATCAAGTTCCACATCCTTGAGCCCGAGCTCCCTGAGTTCCTTCTCCAGCATTCTCAGAAGATCCCATTCACCTTCGAATGAAGGATGCTTCTTGTCCGCCAGAGCCTCTATGCTCATGGTATCAACGACAACATATCTCAGAAACCTTTCCAGTATCTCTTCCCTGAACATGACGATTCCTCTTTCCATACAGAAGCATTATTGCACAAAACCGTGAGAGATTGAACACGGAACCTCAGAACAGTGCCGATCCTCCGGTTACAACCCAGCAGGCCAGGATTGCCACGACGAATGCTCCGGGGAACACGCAGCTGGTCCTTCTGTAGCAGAAGGTACAGATGAGGCTGAACACCAGGATCTGCGGGAAGAACACTATCAGCAGACTCATGAACGGACCGCCGAATGTGGAGCCGAACAGCATGTCTGCGCCAGGGCCGATTCCGAGGAAGAACGGTATGTACTCAAGCAGGATCACAAGGAAAATACCGCCGGCCATGCAGAAGGCATTCTTCCACCATGCGTTCAGGAAGCCCTTTGCTCCTGCATCAGCACTGTGCACGGCACGCATCTGCGCAAAGATCTTGCTGTTGTTCAACAGGAAGAAGACTGCAAAGACCGGTATGTATACCAGGAACTGTCCGAACCTCTGCAATGTGAAGCCCTTGAAGAACGGCCAGATGAAGCGGAAGTCCAGATCAAAGAACAGCTGGCACAGCACCACCTGAAGATACATGAACACGGCCATGCACAATGCAAGCAGAGCTCCCTTTCCCATTGTGGTCCAGTCGATCTTCTTCTCGGAATAGCCCAGACCGAGGAACATGGCGTCGGCCTTGCTCCCGGTGAGGCGTTTCTTTCGCAGCGCCGTGTATGTAGTGACCAACATGATGATTATCAGCAGCAGGTACCATGAGAAGAAACCGTTTCCTATGGTCATGCGGAAGATGTTCTCGGGAAGCGGCAGAAGGCCGTGACCCAGCTGCGTCATGAACGGATAGGTTGCAAATGAAATCAGAATGGTGATGATTGCAGCCTTCCACCATTTCTTCATGCCGCGTTCTCTCTCTGCGTCAGGTACAAGCCTTCTGTCCAGGGCCTTGAAGAACGGGATTTCCAGGAGCAGATTCATCAGCGGGAGCATGGAGAAGATTCCGCAGATCATTGCGGCGAACACCAGAACTTCCTTGATCATGAATGTCTGGTCAGAGCTGGAGAGATCCGTCTTCAGATCCAGAGCCTGCGTGAACCAGTCAAGTGCAGTGGCCATCGCATGGCTGTCATGTGTGGTCAGCCTGTGGTTGTTCATTATCAGTTCCACGCGCCGTGCGGTGCCGTCGCTGAATGAACCGAACGTGGTGTTCCAGGCAGCCTCATCAGCGCCGACACCGAGGAATTCCGTTCTGAGCGGACTCTTTATCAGGTCCTGCTCAACGGTGTTCTCGTAATCACGGAAGTAGTTGAATTCATCATACTTTGCATTGAGAAGCAGTACGTTGTTGAACTTTATGTTCTCTGCGTCATATGCATTGTGGTTGAAAAGCTCTCCGCACTGCAGCACTGTGGCGCGCGGCATGAACTCGGTTCCGCTGTATGCTGCCGTTACGGACCATGATGCCCATGTGCCCATGGAGTGTCCGGAAACAGCGAGTCTTGAGGAATCCACGTTATCCATTGTGGCAAGCACGGCATAGGCTGCGATGCCTCCCATTGAGGAATCCTTTATCTCGGAGCCGTCCGTACCCTTGCTGTAATGGTCGTTGAAGAACGTCAGGTTGGAGAAGTTCATCATGAGCTTGTAGCGCTTCACCCCGCTGTTGACCGTCACATATGTCTTGTCGGCTTCGCTGTCCTCGCCGTAGTTTACCTTTACCTTGTGGTTCGTCCAGCCGCGTTCACGCATGGATATTTCCGTGTAGCCGTGGCCGTACTCGTCCAGACACATCACTATCACGCCACGTCTTGCAAGTTCGATTCCGTAGCCCGCACTTGTCTCGTGGTCGTTCTGATAACCGTGAAGAAGCAGCACTGCCGGAGCCTTGTTGGTTTCAGTGGCACCTTTCGGTGTGTAGAGCTTGTATTTCAGCTCACCCTGATCGTTCAGGGTTATCGTGCCTTCCGACACGATGATGTTTCCCCAGTCCTTCTGGATCTGATCGGCGATGATCATGCAGATGAACACTGCAGCTACAAGCGTAGCCAGGACGATGATGTTCTTTACGGTTTTCTTCATTTTTCCCTCCGGAGGATCCTCCGGTTATCAGAATAGCACCGTAATCGTCTGTTGTCATTCCGGAACGACGAGAACCACGGCAACGAAATCAACCCAGGAAGCGCTGAGCGAACTCCTCTGCAGGAAGCGGACGTGAGAAATAGAATCCCTGGACCAGGGCGCAGCCCAGATCTCTGAGAAGCCTGAGCTGTGATTCGCGCTC
>Ga0265298_10004254_pt1 | contig 18393 bp, 17 predicted proteins | sample AusTroGonzalo_MG_3_FD_193486 | JGI IMG/M metagenome (GOLD analysis project Ga0265298, IMG submission 193486) | Bovine rumen microbial communities from tropical cattle in Woodstock, Queensland, Australia - Gonzalo_01 | ecosystem: Host-associated > Mammals > Digestive system > Stomach > Rumen ... | reverse complement strand
CTCAAGGCCGACGAGCGCGACATTGACTTCCCGTACGCCTTTTCCGAGCTCGTCCAGACGCTGAGCGAGATGGGACGGATGCAAGACATTCCCGACTTCATCGACCGATTCTACCAGGCCGAGCATCTCAGTCTCGACAAGCTCGAATGGGTGCTGGACTGTCTGGCCGCCGAGAACACTGAGGTGGCCTTCGAACAACTCTGCCGATCTGCCCAAGACCAGTTCGAATACCCCGATCAATATTGCGCATGGCTCACGGAATTCTGCTATTTGGTGCACTTTCCGAAAACAGCCATCCAAATTCTGAAGGAAAGCTTTGCCGACTCTCCAGACCCCGAAATCTACGAACATATCGGATACTTCTTCGCACTACTATATCTCGCGGACAATGATCCTAAAAGCGCCATTTGGCACCTGCAGAACGCGATCATTCTCAACGAAAAAGGCATTTTTGAAGACTTTTTAGGAATCGACACGTACCAACTTTACACGCAATATCCGGATGTCCAATATCTGGTGAGCCCGTATTCTGACCAGTTCTCTTATGTGAGGAATAATTAGGGAATAGGCAATAGGCAATAGTAAATAGGCAATAGGCAATAGTACACAGAGACCTTGTATAATTTGAAACTTAACAATATGAAGAAAGCATTAATGATAATGATGTTGTTATGGGCGATTGCTCCGGCGTTCGCTCAAGAGCAACCTGCTGATACCGTGCAGAAAGAGTCTGCCACAGGGAAAGTGATTTCCTGGTATAACAACCATCTGAACTATGGCACAGTGACCTTACTGATGACCATCGAGAGCTCCTTTATCCCCTTCCCGTCGGAGGTGATTGTGCCGCCCGCCGCCTATCAGGCCTGCAACAGCGACAACGAAACCCTCTATCTTACCTCTTCGAAGTTCGTCAACGTACTGTTAGTCATTCTGTTCGCCACGCTTGGCGCCTTGATTGGAGCCCTCATCAACTACGTTCTGGCTCTCTGGCTCGGTCGTCCGATTATCTATTGGTTCGCCGACAGCAAAGTGGGACACATGTTGCTGTTAGACAGCGAGAAAGTGCAGAAGGCGGAGGACTATTTCCGTGAGCACGGCAACATCTCCACGCTGGTGGGCCGTTTCATCCCCGCCATCCGGCAGCTGATTTCCATCCCTGCGGGTCTTGCGCGGATGCACATCGGCAAATTCATCCTCTTCACCTCCCTCGGTGCGGCTGCATGGAACACTGTTTTGGCCATCTTGGGATATGTCGCGCACGGACAGAAAGATCTCATTGACAAATACAACCACGAACTGACCATCGCTCTGCTGGCCATTTTCGGTGCAGCGATTGTCTATGTGGTCATAAAATGGATTGTTTCTGCCAAAAACAGAAAGAATAACACAGCGGAATAATGCGCCAGTTCGGTCTTATCGGCAAAACGCTCTCGCATAGCTTTTCACAAGTCTATTTTGAGGAGAAGTTCCGCAAGGAGGGCATCGCCAATGCCACCTATTCGCTGTTCGAACTGGAAGACATCGAACTCGTACCTGCGTTCATCCGCGAGCATCCCGATTTGATTGGATTCAACGTCACCATTCCTTATAAGCAACGTATCATCCCGTTTCTGGACGAGCTTTCAGAAGAGGCTTCCGCCGTGGGCGCTGTCAATACAGTGCTTGTTCAACATACTGACAATCAAGTCCGTACGAAGGGCTACAATACTGACGTCATCGGCTTCCGGCAGTCGTTGCAGGATATTGAAATACCTGATGGTGCCCTCGTGTTGGGCACTGGCGGAGCCGCAGCGGCTGTCACATACGTGCTTGAGCGTCAGGGATGCGCGTGCACAGCGGTTTCTCGCGATTCCAATCGGGGGCTCTCCTACTCTGCCCTTACCGCTGACATCGTGGCGCGGCACCGGCTCATCGTCAACTGCACGCCTCTGGGCACCTTCCCAGATGTCAATAAAAAACCCGACATCCCTTACGAAGGGATATCGGGTGCGCATTTCCTTTACGATCTGGTCTATAATCCCGCCGAGACCGCTTTTCTTAAAGAAGGCCGACATCGCGGTGCCCGTACTTGCAACGGGCTTCCGATGCTGCACGCCCAGGCGGAAGCGGCGTGGAAGTTGTTCAACCTTTGATCGTTAGCGTCAAATCAGATTACTTACTAGCAGGGGGCACCGTAATGTTGACGGGAGCTCCGACGGGCTGCATCAGCTCAGGATTGTTGAAAAGGATGAATTTCTGAACATCCTCCATTTTGAAATCCTTGAGAGAATTGACATCGTTATACATGCTTCTGGCATTCTCGTAATAGCCTGCGAGACCTGTCAGCTCCACTTTTGCTTTCTTCTTGCCTTTGAATGTAATCTTGTAGACAGGATCCACCAGGACATCGATTTTGTTTTCCACAATACATTTATATTTGGCGGCCGTGAGAGCCATTTCTTCCGTATTCTTTATCTTGCTTGACGGATAACGCACAAAATCCGGATCAGAATAATTGACTCTCTTGTTCACATCCACCCGGACATCAACCATGGTGGGCGTGGTGACCACTGCCTGGTCTTTGATTTCCAAACTTCTGGCTTGGTAAGAAATGGTTTTGCATGACGAAAACGCCACAACAGCGAAAAAGCTGACAATTGCTATGGATAAAATCTTTTTCATAATGATTCGTTTTTTATTGTTTGAAAAATTGGTGAAAATAAAATCTATTGGAGCGGAAGACCCATCTTTTTGCATTTCTTTGACGGTTTCTCTCCGTTGGCATAGACGTTGATGACGTTGGATTGCTGATTCTGATAGTACGCCTTGTAGAAATCAGGATCATTGATCATCATGTATTTCACGACGTCATTCATATCCACCGTCTTGAAATCATTGACTTGGTCGGAATTGGTCTCCACTTTGACGTACTTGCCGCCATAGCCCACGATTTCAGCCTTGTACTGCGGTTTCCACCATTTTGCGTTTTCGGAATTTTTCTCCTCTTTTTTCACAAAAATGGAGTATTTTGTGTACATTACAATCGGATCGACAACCACATCGATGTTGTTGTCCTTGATGCATTTGTAATAGGCGCAAACCAACGCGGCCTTTTTGCTGTCCTGAAGGTCGGACACGGCAGACACCTTTTGATCTAAGTTGATTTTCAGTTCGGCGTTCAACGCCTCTTGTGTCGCATCTTCACGCTCAATATCCATCGAACGCGGGAGGTAGGACACACTCTGGCATCCTGCCGCCAAAATGACAGCGAACAGGGCCGCAAGCAGCATCTTACATTTTCTCATAATCGGGTACTCGGTTATATCCCATCGAGTCCATCGGTTTTTGGGTCCTAGAAATATTACGAAACAACTAGTAACGCAGGACCGGATGACACTACCGTTGCTTTATTATTCAAAAAAATCAAATCTTTTCTTCTTTAACCAAACCGCTCGACTGCAAAATTAATTAATCATCTGATAAGATTTTCTATTATTTATCAAAAGTAATTAACAACTATTGCAAATGATAAAGAATCAGCAAAACATACTAAATAGTTATATCTTTTTCTGTTACATTCAATTATAAATACACAGATGATTAAAAATATATAAGAATAATCTTCCCTGTAAATCGACAAGATTAAATTTCAAAACCCCCATGAATCTCAATATTTTAAAATCATGCAACAACCGATTTTGGCACAATATTTGCAATATTTTCGGCCGTAAAATTTCAAAATTATGCAGACAGGTAAAATTAATGTACAGACAGAAAATATCTTTCCCGTGATCAAGAAATTCTTGTATTCTGACCACGAGATATTCCTTAGAGAACTGATTTCCAACGCAGTAGATGCCACCCAAAAGCTGAAAACGCTCGTCAGTTTGGGCAAGGCCGACTGCGAATTGGGCGACCTCACTATCGACGTGAAGGTTAACAAAGACGACAAAACCATCCATGTGATCGACCGCGGTATCGGTATGACCGCCGAGGAGGTTGACAAATACATCAACCAAATCGCCTTCTCCGGCGCCGAAGAGTTCATGGCCAAATACAAAGGCAACGACGCCACCAACATCATCGGTCACTTCGGCCTCGGTTTCTACTCCTCCTTCATGGTCGCCGACCGTGTGGACATCCTTACCAAATCGTATCTAAAAGATGCTCAAGCCGTTAAGTGGAGCTGCGACGGTTCCCCCGATTTCACCCTTGAGGATATTGAGAAAGCCGACCGTGGCACCGAAATCGTCCTGCACGTGGAAGACGACGACCTGCAAGAGTTCGTCAACGAAGACAAGTTGGTGGAGTTGCTCAACAAGTACTGCCGCTTCCTGCCCGTGCCCATCCAATGCGGTATGAAGTCCGAATGGCGCAAACCGGAACCCAAACCCGAAGACGCCGACAACAAGGACGAAAAGAAGGAAGAACCGAAGGAAGAGGAGGTGAAAGTGCCGCGCATCATCAACGACACCGACCCCATTTGGCAGAAACAGCCCTCTACCCTATCCGACGAGGATTACAACAAGTTCTACCACGAACTCTACCCGATGTCGTTCGAAGAACCGATGTTCCACATTCATCTGAACGTCGATTACCCCTTCAACCTCACCGGCGTGCTCTACTTCCCGAAGATCAAGAACCAGCTCGACCTCAAGAAGAACCGCGTGCAACTCTATTGTAATCAAGTGTTTATCACCGACGAGCTGGAAGGCATCGTGCCCGACTTCATGAACCTGTTGCACGGCGTCATCGACTCGCCCGACATCCCGCTGAACGTCTCCCGTTCCTATTTGCAATCCGACAACAACGTCAAGAAAATCTCCACCTACATCAGCAAGAAGGTGGCTGAGAAGCTGGAGCAGATGTTCAAGGAGAACCGCGAGGAATTCGAGAAAAAGTGGGACGATCTGAGCATCTTCCTGGAATACGGTTCGCTCACCGACGAGAAGTTCTACGACAAAATCAAGGATTTCTATTTGCTGAAGAACACCGAGGGCAAATATTTCACCATTGAGGAGTATCGCAATATGGTGAGCGCGCTGCAGACTGACAAAAACGGAAATATTGTCATGTTGTATGCTGCCAATGCCGACGACCAACACGTCTATATCGCCAACGCCAAGGAGAAGGGCTACGATGTGTTGCTGATGACCGGCTTCCTCGACACCCACTTCATCAATATGCTGGAGCAAAAGCTCGAAAAGGTGCGTTTCACCCGTGTGGATGCCAATGTGGTCGATAAGCTCATCGAGAAAGAGGACGACACGCACGTCTCCAAGCTCTCCGACGATCAGCAGAAGCAGCTGAAGGAGCTCTTCGAGAAGCAGGTGAACGCGCAGATGTTCACCCCCGAGGTGGCCTCCCTGAGCGAAACCGACCTGCCCGTCACCGTCACGCAGAACGAGTTCATGCGCCGTTTCAAAGATATGGAGAAGGTTTCCGGTCAGCAGGGTTTCTACGGCGGCTTCGACCACTACAACCTGGTGATCAACGGCAACCACCCGCTCGCCACCCGCATCTTGGACGAGAAAGACGACGACAAGCGCACGCAACTGGTGCAGCAGATGATCGACTTAGCGATGCTCTCGCAGAACATCCTCACCGGCGAGAAATTGAGCGAGTTCGTGAAACGGAGTTACGAAATGTTGTAACGGTTTCATCACGTTGTAGAGACGCGCCATGGCACATCTCTACGTTATCCACAAAACGCGGGATTTCGGATAATTCCAAAATCCCGCGTTTTTTTTGTATTTATCGATTAACAACAAGGTATTGCAACGTGATAACGCTTTCCGCAACGGGTTCCACGAATCGTGCCAGTGGCACGTCATTTTATTAACCCCACATCAGCGTAACGAAGTGGAGCGCAGTGTGGGGTCGGCGGGCACTGCGAGTGTACCAGCGTGCCGGAGGCACGCAACAAAAAAATCTTGCGCACCGTATTTTTTTTGTACTTTTGCATCGTTAAACAGTTGCGACCTGTCATCATGTTTGTTGACAGTAAACAAGCTATTCTAATCAGTTGGTTAAAAATATTATGAAAAAATATCTGATTTTTTTTGCATTCATAACCTACGCTCTTTCAGTCAAGGCACAAGACACTATCATTATGCGCGATGCCACAAGGATTGAAGTAAAAGTTGTTGAAATAACAAACACGGAAATAGTATATAAAAAATGGAACTACCAAGATGGACCATCTATCAGGGTGGTTTTTAACAAAATATATAACATTCTCTATGCCAATGGGGACAAATGGTATTCTGAATTATCGTATTGGCCCAATTATGTTTATGATATAGATGGTAATTCATACTCTGCTGTGCAGATAGGTAAACAAATATGGATGGGGTCTAACCTTAGAACCAAACATTTTTCCGATGGTAGTGAACTACCAATTAATCAAAAACACTCAAGTGTAACAGAACCTAGATGCTATGATATTTTATCTGACGATAAGAATTCAAAAGATATTGGCAATATGAACAATGAAGAAATAGGTTTATATTATAATTTTGTTGCAACAATAGATGAAAGAGGCTTATGTCCAGAAGGATGGCATGTGCCTAGTGATGCAGAATGGGAAACGTTAGTTAGGTATTTGAAAGATACGCCAGAGTTGCAACTTGGAGGATCTGAGGCAAAGGCGTTAGCATCTATTGAAGGTTGGGTGCCTGATATCGATAACGGGACAGTCGGTAACAATCCATCTTTCAATAATGCTGTTTTCTTTAGAGCCTTTCCTGCTGGCTCCATCAACCACAACAAGCTCATCAATGTTGGTCAAAAAGCATGCTATTGGAGTAGTACTCAAGTCAATGACATGAGCAATAATCAAATGGCTGATGCGCGTATTTTGGAGCATGATGAAGGGAAGTTTGAACTTTGTCGAAGATTCCGTGACTATGGCTTCTCGGTTCGTTGTATCAAAGACAATTAGAAATCGCTATTGGGTTTGAATTCGCAATCTAATCTTTCTTCTAAACAAAAAACGCGTTGCATTACAAAAACGACAAAAAACGATTCGTATTATCAATCAAAATGAAATTTTATGGAAAATCTTAGGGAATTATCTTTTGAATATGCAAAAGTAAAGTCAAACGAACTCCTTGCAAATGTGATTGCTCAGGCCTACGAAGACGGCTATCAAGATGGTTATAAAGCACGCGAAAGCGAATTGGCCGTTAAACTCCTTGATGGCGAGACAGAATACGTTGACCTTGGGTTACCCAGCGGGACATTATGGTCCAAGAATTACGAAAAGGAAGGCAACGAATTTATTTGTCTCCCGTATGATATGGCCAAAACGTATAATATCCCGACACGAGAACAATGGGATGAGTTGTACGAGAATTGTGAGTGGAGTTTTGGTTATAATTATGATAACGTGAGTATGATGTTCTGCACCGGTCCCAATGGGAATGTCATACAATTTCCTGTGTTTGGCATAAAGCAACCTGGTGGAACAGTTTTGAAATGGAGACATTGCATATTTTGGTTAAACAACAAAATGGCTGTTGACTTATCAAAAGAAGGAGATGAAAAGAATGGTCATGGGTATCCTAATGATAAAGTCGCCACATTTCATGCAGAAATTTCTGAGCTTTTCCCTGGCTATGCACTTCCTTTGCGACTTATTCGGAACAAGTAAGATGGCATGGTTGTCAAACGCATCAATGATAATATTGTAGCTTTGCATATAATTTTACATATTTGAATATGATTAAAGAAGACACTTCCAAATCTTTTGATGAAAATCAAACGGTTCATATAAACACAAGAGGGTGGTTGGAGCGAAAAAGACACCAAGAAGAATTTGCATTATTAGTTGAGAAAACACTTAAAGAGACAAAGTGTGATATTTGCGGAGCAAAGGGTGCATTTCACTCTGCATCTGAATTGTTTTATCACAAAGAACGAGCTGGTTTTAGGAAAATACGTGTATACGACACTCGTAAACAATTACTTATATGTTCTGATTGTGCAAAAGGAATAAGAACAAAAAATATCGTCAAAAAAATTTTCCTATGGGGAGTGAATCCCTTAATCTGCACACTGCTTGGTATTCTTTTTTCACATGAATGGTTTGCTGGGGCATTTTTTGGCTGTGTGTGTGGATTAGGTTTTAGCGAAGCTGTTGACTATTTGTTGAAATTGTTTACTAGACGATACGAAGTGTATCGATAGGGTTCCTTTTTCGTTAAAGTCTACGGATTTTCCGCAATACTGCATTTAGAACCAGCCGGGATGGGATATCTTTTACAGTCAGGTATGTAAAAGAATCACACAACAAAAAATTGCCTACCGTATTTTTTTCTTTGCATCGTCAAACGTCCGAAGCCATTGATAGGTTCGTGAGCGAGTAATGACAAAAACAGTTAAGAGAGTATTATAAAACACTAATAATGAGACAAATTTGTACATTTTTCGTCATAGCATTACTGTTGGTCGGATGTAGGAACACAAACAAGCCAAAACAAGAGGTAGAACAAGACTATCCTTCCGAGGTGTGTGTATGGAAGAACGGACAATGGACTACCGAATGGATGCAAAAATATGCTGAATACGTGAGAAACTACGACAGATTCCATAGCACCAAAAGAATTATAGACATCTGGAATTCTTGGGGACTGGCCTATATCGACAATGATACGATACCCGAAATGGTACTACTATGTCCTTGTGAAGCATACGGGAACAAAGTGCTGTCCATTTACAAAGGCGAAGTTAAAGAGTGGTGGTCTTGGCGTTGTGAAGCAACCTATATCTCACGAAGCGGACTCATAAACAATCACGACGGTCATATGGGTGATTACTGGGATAAAGTATTTGAACTGAAAGACGGTGCATTCAAAGAAATATACAACCACACAGACAAATTGTACAAGTCTTACGACAAGATTAACGACACCACGGGTGCTGATGAATATTATTGTTATTTCAGAGGCGATTCAACATTGAGAATAGGATTTGAAGAGGATTGTAAAGAATACCGTGATATTAAAAACGACATTTATACGTCAGTAGGTGAGGTAATTAGTTTTGGCTCAATCGACCATCTATCCACTTCTATTTTTGAAACCGGATGGTCTCCCGAAAGTGTGTCAAAGGAAGATTATACATTGAAGTTAAAGGTAAAATAAGTACAATTTAAGATGCCAGCAATGCGCATCATCTTTCTTACGAAGATGTCCATCCTCAAAAACGGATAGGCAAGTACGAAATCGCAAAAACATTTGCAATTAACCGTTGTCAATTGACCGATTTGCTTTTCCGTTACCTCAACCCCTTGCGAGTCCGAGATTCCGTTTGGCCCGTCCTTGCAAAACCATTTCGTTAATGCGTGGAGTTCGTAAAGACGAGGATTTTTCGGTAATGAAGGGTGGCCAAACGGAATGGAGGTGGTTTTTCCGATATTTCTGTGGCCACCGTTATCCGTTAAATCGTCACCCCTACCCTTCCGAAAAACCCACACATCGGTCAACTCTGCTCAACCGACAGCCCCCCCCCTCCATTCCGTTTGGCCGAATATGCGAGACAGCAACTCGCCAGAACAGTCATTAACGAAAGAGTCAGAATATACTCGCGAGGGCAAACGTGCCAAACGGAACCTCGTACACGCAAGGGCTGGGTGTTACGAAAGAGCAGGGTGCCCGCAAGAGCAGAATGTTGCGAAAAGAGGCATCTCGCCAAACGGAGCCACATGCACGCAAGGGCACGAGATGTCGGAAAACAACCGATTGGTTGTGCGGTCGTGGATTTTCACTTCCGCTGCCTCCACGACTAAATTCTACAATCTTAATTCTACATTCTACATTACAAACGGACGTGGCAGGGACGGTCTCGCCCGTTTTTGCTTTTGTTTAGTCACAATTTCTCACAACAAAGCCTATGGATGTGGGTTCCGAATTGAGCAGCCTCTGATTATCTTCAGCCTGCAGTTGTGCCATTGCGTCATTCAAGTGCTCGATTTGAGACAATATGCCGTTCTGCTCTTTTGCAACCATTTCGTTGATGTCGTTTTGATAACGCAGCGTTTCGTACATTTCAGATTTGAGTCGTTCAACTTCAGAGCGTATCTTTTCTATCTGCAATTTAGTATCGCTCAGCGTGAGCAAAGCTTGTTGCATTTGAAAGAATGCACGCATAATATTGATATTCACTTGAATGGCAATGGGAGTCCTTAACAACCCCGATAGCATAGCGATGCCTTCTCGCGTAAAAGCGTATGGGAGATACTTGCTGTGTTGCCCGCGACCCTTCTTTAAGGTGAAAAAATTGCACCTTAAAGAATCGTATTCGTCTTTCGTTAGCACAAACATGAAATCTTCAGGGAAACGTTCAATATTCATCCTGACTGTGCGTTTCAAATTTTTCGTTTCAACTCCATACATCTCCGCAAGATCATTGTCTATGATGACACATCTTCCGCGTATCTTGACGATGCGAGACTTGATGGATTCAGGAGTTGCTATTTCAATTTTGTCTTCCTTAGTAATAATCATAATAGTTTGTTTTTTTGCTGACAAATATACAACAACGACAAGTGTTTGTCAAGTCTTTTTTTAATTTTCTTCATAACAGATATTCAATGTTTTACAAATATTGTATTGACAATTCGATATGGAATAGTTTCTTTTTGAATGAGGATTTCGCATGATTTTGGCGTTTGAGTGACATTTTTCCACCCGTTGCCTCCGCGACTAATCCAATGTATAATGAAGAATGTAGAATGAACGGGCGTGGCTGTGTGGTCGCGCCCGTTTTTTGTAACATTCCTCCACTTGCGAGTCCGAGATTCCGTTTGGTTTGTGCTTGCAAGGGCCTTTGTTAATGCGAGGTTTTTTCGTTATCGAAAAGGAGGCCAAACGGGATTCCCGTCTCGCAAGGGCAGGAATACAATAACGACAACGCGTGGGAAGAACTGGGGCGCAGTATGGAGGCGGATTATTACAACAGCGGGTCGGGCTAAAGCTCCAAGACACCAACACGCTGAAACAGCCCGGCATTGGCAGTAATAAAACGCCGCATCGCAACAAAGGCTCGCATGATTTTAACACTGATTTCCTCTGCCAAATCATTATGCAGTACACCACTTAATTGAGAAACCCCTTGCTCTGTAAACACATACGGAAGGGCACGACGGTCACCGCCTCTGACGTTTGAAATGCCAATCTGGCACTTCAAACGCTCCCACTCTTTCTTGGTCAACTGAAACATAAAATTTTTCAGGGAAACGTTTGTTTTTTTGCTGGCAAATATACAACAACCGACTTTCCTATCCGACAATGATTTGCCAAAAGATTGTTGTATCAGAAATTTTTATATTTTTGCAATGCAAATTCACCAATAAAGAAAGAGGTTGATTATGGAATATACAATCATCATAAAGAAAGACAAAAAGAGCGGATGGTATGTAGGGAAATGTGTTCAGATTCCAGGTGCGATGAGTCAGGGCGAGACTGCTGACGAACTTATGGAGAACATGCGAGATGCTATCAGCACGATATTAAAGACCTACTTGCCAAGGAAATCTGCTTAGAACTTGGCATTCCAAAAGTCGGAAGCAACTGAGTTTTGCCCCCCTATCTTCAATGCATCAATCGCTTCTGTGAGTAAATATTGGAGGTCACAATTAGTGACTTCCAATTCTCAAACTCTTTCTTTGTCATGTGAAATTCCAATACAAAAATAGGGCTGCCGCATTGCGGCAGCCCTACGGGTTTTATGATCGTAGAAACAAATCTTATTCAAATGAAAGGATAGCTTCCTTGATGATGGCGATAGCTTCGCGGAGTTCTTCTTCGGTGATGACCAAAGGAGGAGCAAAACGGATGATGTGTTGGTGGGTCGGTTTTGCCAACACGCCGAGGTCGCGCATCTTCTCGCAAACGTCCCAAGCTTCCTTGCCGTTGGTGGGTTGGATGATGATAGCGTTGAGCAAGCCCTTACCGCGGATTTGCTTGATCATCGGGCTGCTGACCTTACCCATCTCTTCGCGGAAGATCTTGCCGAGGTATTCAGCACGCTCAGCCAACTTTTCTTCCTTCACCACTTCGAGGGCGGCGATACCCACGCGAGCAGCAACCGGGTTGCCACCGAAGGTGGAACCGTGCTCACCGGGCTTGATGTTCAACATAATGTCGTCGTCGGCCAATACAGCGGAAACAGGCATTGTACCGCCAGAGAGAGCCTTACCGAGCACCAAAATGTCGGGACGCACACCTTCATGGTCGCAAGCAAGCATCTTACCCGTACGGGCGATACCGGTTTGCACCTCGTCGGCGATGAAGAGCACGTTATGAGCCTTACAGAGGTCGTAACATTTCTTCAAATAACCATCATCGGGAACATACACACCTGCTTCACCTTGGATGGGCTCCACGAGGAAACCGCAAACCATGGGATCTTCCAGAGCCTTAGCCAAAGCATCTACATCGTTATAGGGGATGCGGATGAAGCCGGGGGTGAAAGGACCGAAGCCAGCGTATGAATCAGGATCGTTGGAGAGGGAGACGATGGTGATGGTACGGCCGTGGAAGTTGCCTTCGCACACGATGATCTTAGCCTGGTTTTCAGGAAGACCTTTCTTGTCGTAACCCCAACGACGGCAGAGTTTCAGAGCCGTTTCGTCAGCCTCGGCACCAGAGTTCATGGGGAGAACCTTGTCGTAGCCGAAAGTCTCGGTAACGTATTTCTCGAACGGTCCCAAGCAGTCGTTGTAGAATGCACGGGAGGTGAGGGTCACCTTTTGAGCTTGGTCGATCATGGCACCGATGATCTTCGGATGACAGTGACCTTGGTTCACTGCGGAATAAGCGGAAAGGAAGTCGAAATATTTTTTGCCTTCCACGTCCCACACGAAGGGGCCTTTACCGCGTGCGATGACCACGCCCAGGGGATGATAATTGTGCGCGCCATAGCGGGCTTCCATGTCCATAGCCTGCTGGCTTGATGTAATTTTTTCTACCATATTTATATTATTTAATGAGTTAAAGATTTTCCCTAATTTAACGAGCGGCAAAGATAGGAATTTTTTTGAATTGGCAAAGGGAAAGGATAAAAAAAAGCACCGTCGGAAAAACGGTGCTTTTGTGGTGCCCAGGACAAGAGTCGAACTTGCACGGGAGTACTCCCACTACCCCCTCAAAGTAGCGTGTCTACCAATTCCACCACCTGGGCTTGAAAGACGCGGCAAAAATACAATTTTTTTGATATGGTGTACCACTTTCAAAAAAAAAATTTTTGTATCAAAAAAAATAGTATATTTGCCGACTAATTTATATATAATGGCTCAAAAGAAGGTTTTATTCATCACACCCGAGATATATCCCTATTTTCCTGAGGGATATATTGCCAACATCTGTCGTTTCCTCCCTCAGGGAATTCAGGAGAGAGAGAACGAAATTCGCACATTTATGCCGAAATTCGGCTGTGTGAACGACCACAAACACATGTTGCACGAGGTAATCCGGCTCTCCGGACAGAACATCATCATTGAAGATACCGACCACCCGCTCATCATCAAGGTGGCCTCCCTGCAGAATGTCAGAATGCAGATTTATTTCATCGACAGCGAGGATTTCTTCAAAAGAAAAACACAATATCACGACGCGGAAGGCAACTTCTATCCCGACAACGACTCCCGAGCGATCTTCTACGCGAAGGGCGTCATCGAGACGGTGAGGAAGCTCGGCTGGGACCCCAACGTCATCCATTGCCACGGCTGGATCTCCGCACTCGTGCCGCTGTTCGTGAAAACCGTCTATAAGGACGACCCGCTATTGCAAGGCACTCAGGTGGTCTTCTCCATCCTCCCCGACGAATTTCCCGACAAGTTCTCGCCCAACTTCGCCAAGAAACTGAAACAGACCAACATCCCCACCCCGGGGCTCAAACATTTCCGCAAAGCCGGCTACGACCAGATCATTCAAGCCGCCATCGACTACTCCGACGGCATCGCACTCACCAAAGACATCAAGAAAAAACTGCTCACCTACGTTGAAAAATCCGGCAAACCGGTCCTCCAACATCCTGACGATGACAACTATGTGGACATGTACGATGAATTCTACGACGAATTATTGGAAATGCACGCAAACGATTAACCTTCATGAAAAAAACCATCTATTGCACTTTAGTTCTGCTAACGTGCATTTTTTTAACCTCATGTAAAAACGACCAGACGGATATCGGCATCGACCTGCTCGACAATCTGATGGGCACGGATTTCACCGACACCATCACACTGAAGTCCTTTTCCGTTCTGGAGGACACCATCAACACCACCAACGCCTCTGCCAACATCGTCGGTCACATCAGCGACCCCATCTTCGGCAACAGCGATGCAGGCATCTACACCCAGATTTCCCTCGGCGGCGCCGCCGTCAACTTCGGCAACCACCCGATTATCGACTCAGCCGTGCTAACCCTCCAAGTGTCAAGCTATTACGGAGACACCAACTCAGCTGTAGGCATCCGCGTATACCAACTGACAGAAGACCTGAACTCAGAAGAACGATACTACCAAACCAGTACCGTGAGCTACAACCCTACCCCGCTGAACTACAGCCAGACCGGCTATACGCTGAAGCCCAACACCTCTGTTGTGGTGGACACGGGCGTCTACAGCGCGCACATGCGCATACGTCTGACCCAGCAGTTCGGTCAAGATCTACTCAACCACCAGGATGATTTGAACAATAACATAAAGAATTACCTCAAAGGATTGTACATCGGTGCGGTCTCCCATACAGGCAGCCGCGGCTACATGCTCATCACAAGCATGACCAGTGCGCTGACCGGCATCACACTATACTATCATAATGACAGCACGCAGAACATGCGCTACACGCTCTCCTGCTCCGACAAAGACGTTCGTTTCACGCACTTCAACCACGACTATCAGGCCTCAACCAGCGCGGACTTTGTGCAGGAGGTGCTTCAGCACAACACCAATCTTGGCAAAAACGTGCTGTTTGTCCAGGGCGGCGGCGGCGTAAAGACCCGCATCCGGTTCCCCTATCTTGAGCACGCTTTCGACCAGTACAACAAGCGCGTGGTCATCCACCGGGCCGAACTGGTTATCACCGACGTCGACCCCGATGAGCAATACCTCACCCATCCCATCAACCTCACCATTCAGGGTATCGGCAAAACCGACAGCACGGTGCGCTTCCTGCCCGACGACGACTATTACACCAGCTCCTCCTATTACGGCGGAACCTACGACTCCAAAAAACACGAATATCGTTTCCGTATCACGCGCTACGTGCAGCAATTGATACTCGAACAGAACGACTGGAGCGACTGCATCAACTTGGTGGTGCGCGGTTCCGGTGTTCGTCCGCACCGACTCGTGTTCGACGGTACCGACCCCGCCTCACCGACCAGACTGAGACTCGAAATCGCTTATTCCACCTATTAATCTATACTAAAACATTTTAACATAAAGTTGGTGATAATTTTATAGCGGTTATATTAAAAAAAAGTGTATTTTTGCCGCCTGAAAAAATTGAGAAGAATAATAACAAAAAAAGGATAGAAAAATGTCAAGAGTTTGCGAAATTACTGGTAAAAAAGCGATTGTGGGCAACAATGTCTCCCACTCCAATATCAAAACGAAAAGAAAATTCAATCCCAATTTGCACACCAAAAAGTTCTACGTTCCCGAACTTGACGAGTGGATTTACCTCAAAGTTTCTGCTCACGGTATGCGCAACATCAACAAGAAGGGCATCTATCAATGTCTGATTGAAGCCAGCGAAAAGGGTATCTTATAATCTTTTCTACTGAATGAGTAAAAAAGGACTGCTGTACACACAGCAGTTTTTTTTTACTATAAGCACAATAAAACAGGACTTTATGCGTAATAAGTGTTTCAAATTTGCCATTTTGAAGCAGGGAATACTTATTACCGTTATTATGCTACTGACTGTCGTGTGCGGATTCGCGCAAACGGCTGTGGTAAAAGGTATTATCACCGATGAATTGGGTGATCCCATTGAGAATGCCATCATCCGCGGCACCGATTTCGAACAGCAGACCATCACCAATGAACACGGTCATTACTCCCTTACCGTTCCATCTGGCCGCTCCATCCAGCTTTTCATCCAGCATCTGAGTCACCAAGACACGCTGTTCACCCTTCAACTCAAGTCCAAGGAGACACACACACTTAATGTGGTATTGCGCACAACGGGCGAGCGGCTCCAGACCGTCAACATCAACGGCGGACCTACGGTGGGCTACGTGCAGGTGAACCCCAAGCTGACCTTCCAGCTGCCTTCCCCGACTGGCGGCATGGAGTCGCTCATCAAGATGCTGCCCGGCACCTCCTCAACCAACGAGCTGAGTTCGCAGTACAATGTGCGCGGCGGCAACTTCGACGAAAACTTGGTGTTCGTGAACGGCATCCAGATTTACCGTCCGTTCCTTGTGCGTAACGCGCAACAGGAGGGCATGAGCTTCATCAACAGCGACTTGACGGGCAGTGTGATGTTCTCCGCCGGCGGTTTCGATGCCAAATATGGCGACAAGATGTCATCGGTGCTCGACGTCATCTACAAGGAACCCACCAAAATCGGCGGCTCTTTTTCAGCCAGTCTGCTCGGTGCGACCGCCCACGCGGAAGGCAAGGTCAACAACTTCTCATTCCTCATCGGCGTCCGTTTCAAATCAAACGCTTACCTGCTCAAATCCCTTGAAACCGCCGGCAACTACAAACCCCGTTTCTTCGACACACAGTTTCTGCTCAACTGGAAGCTGACGCAGAAGTGGTCGGTCAGTCTGTTGGGAAATGTGTCACGAAACTACTATCAGTTCCAACCCGACAGCGTGAATAAAAACTTCGGTACCATCGAGAATCCGATGAAACTGAGGGCTTTCTATGAAGGTCAGGAGGTGGACCGCTACCAGAACTACCTGGGCGGCCTCACGTTCCGCTATCAGCCCGACCAGAACAACCAGATTCGTCTGATTCTATCCTCCTATTACGCCAAGGAGAGCGAAACATACGACATTTTAGCACAATATTGGCTGAACGACATCCGTCTGAGCGGCGACGGCGAAGTGGAGGTAGGTGATGTGCTTGGTTACGGTAGCTACCTCGAACACGCCCGCAACCACCTGACCTCTGTGGTGTCGGCCATCGATTTGCAGGGGGTTCACGACCTGCCCTACCACAACAAGCTGGAATGGGGCGTAAAGGCGCAAAACGAGTACATCAAAGACAATATCAAAGAGTGGATCATGATTGATTCATCCGGCTACACGCTACCGATGATTCCCACCACGCCCGGCGAAATTGTGGTGGCCGGCGATCCCGCGCGCTTGCTTGACTTTGGTGAAGACAACTATTTAATAGCCAACAACACGCTGAACACCTGGCGTTTCACAGGCTACATCCAAGACACTTGGAAGATCGACAACGACAGTCTGAGCCGTTTCACGCTCACGGGCGGTTTGCGGTATCATTTCTGGACCTACAACACAAAGGAGTTCACTGTTTCTCCGCGTTTGGCGTTCATTTACAAGCCCCGTTGGAAGCACGACTGGCAGTTCAGTCTGCGCACCGGTTTGTACTATCAACCAGCGTTTTACAGAGAGATGCGCTACCCTGACGGCACGCTCAACCCCGACATTCAATCGCAGCGTTCCGTGCAGGTGGTAGCCGGCAGCGAATACCGATTCAACCTATGGCGTCGTCCGTTCAAATTCACGGCGGAGGCCTACTACAAGTATCTGGACCGCCTCATCACCTACAACGTCAACAACGTGCAGATCATCTACAGCGGCTACAACAACGCGAAGGGATTTGCCACGGGTATTGACCTGCGACTCAGCGGCGAGTTTGTGCGCGGACTGGAGTCGTGGTTCTCAGTCTCCATCATGAAGACAATGGAAGATGTGATCGGCGACTACAAGATTGATGCGGACGGCAACCAGGTGGAGGTCGGCTACATCCCGCGCCCCACCGACCAGCGGGTAGCCTTCAATCTCTTCTTCCAGGACCATATCCCGAGTTTCCCGCAGTTCCGCGTACACCTGAACTTCGTCTTCGCCAGCGGTCTGCCTTACGGTCCGCCGAACGCAGAACCCGCCATGCGCGTGTTCCGCACGACATGGTACCGCCGCGTGGACTTGGGTCTCTCGTTCATGCTACTGGAACAGAGTCGCGACCGCATGAAGCACAAATCGGAATTCCTCCGCAGCATCAAGAATGCCGGAATCTACTTGGAGGTATTTAACATCCTTAATATCTACAACGTGTCGTCCTATATGTGGTTCACCGACATTTACAATTACCAGCGGCCCGTGCCTACCTATTTGACGGGGCGGTTGGTCAATGTGAAATTGATGGTGGAGTTTTGATGGTTTAGGGTTTAGGGTTTAAGGTTTAAGCTTCGATGA
>Ga0265298_10004253_pt1 | contig 18393 bp, 15 predicted proteins | sample AusTroGonzalo_MG_3_FD_193486 | JGI IMG/M metagenome (GOLD analysis project Ga0265298, IMG submission 193486) | Bovine rumen microbial communities from tropical cattle in Woodstock, Queensland, Australia - Gonzalo_01 | ecosystem: Host-associated > Mammals > Digestive system > Stomach > Rumen ... | reverse complement strand
CAACATCGACGCCACCATCAATAGCGCCTTCGTGGTCATCGGCCTGCTGTACGGAGAGGGCGATTTCTACAAGACGATGGACATCAGCACCCGCTGCGGCAACGACTCCGACTGCAACCCGGCATCGGCCGCCGGCATCCTGGGCGTGATGTACGGCTACAGCGCCATCCCCGAAGAGTGGAAGAAAGGCGCCGAGCGCATCAAGGACATCCCCTTCCCCTACACGTCCCTTTCCCTGGAGCAGGTTTGCCAGGCAAATTACGATTTGCTTCTTTCTTGCAACGAAAGCAACGGAAACGGCATCTTATTTACCGTGGAGACGCCGGAAACCGTCCGCTACGAACAATGCTTCGAGGGCATTAAACCCGTCGAGAAGCGTGTCCTCAAGAAGGCTTTCACCACCTCGGTAGACCTTTCCTTCCAGGGCAACGGCATTGTAGTGGAAGGCAGCGTCCGCAAAACTGGCCACGCCGATGACAGCTATGTAGCCGATGTCACGGCCCTCCTGGACGGAGAAGAGATTGAACACTTTACGATGCCGATTGATTATATCAAGCGGAAGTATGAAATCTTCAGCGCCTACTGCTTCGGCAGCGGGCAGCATGTGCTTACCCTCCGCCTGAACAATCCTCACCCTGATTATGAACTGTATGCGTCTGAAATGGTTGTATATGATGAAGAGTAAGATGGTCTGTCTGCTGATGTGCATGGCACTGCTGGCATCCTGTGGCTGCGAAAAGCAACGGGAGCTGCCTCCCGTGGACCCGGCGACTTTCCAGCGGTATTCCCAGGACAATGTCCTGAACAGCAAGGTGCTGGGCGCCACCGTGAAATACTCTGTCTATTTCCCGGAAAGCTATTCGAGTAATACGGACAAACGCTATCCGGTAGTGTATATGCTGCATGGATATGGAGACGACAACAACTCCTGGAACGGCAGCTGGCTCCACGCCAATAACAAGATTGACAATCTCACGGAGAAAGGCATGGGAGAGATGATCTATGTCTTCCCGCAGGGATTCAAAACTTATTACTGCAACCGTTACGACAACACGTTCAGTTATATGGATATGTTTGTCAATGAACTGATTCCGCTCATTGACAGCAGCCTGAGGACCATCCCCGACAAACAGCACCGCGCCGTTACCGGCTATTCCATGGGCGGATTCGGAGCGGCGGCCCTTCCCGAAAAACATCCCGAACTCTTCATCGCCAGCGCGCCCCTTTCCATGTCGGTAAGGACAGACTGGCAATACTTGGAGGAGTCCCAGGACGGCTGGAACAGCCAGTGGGGCAAGATTTTCGGCGGTTTCGGGCAAAGCGGAGAGGCGCGCATCACGGACTACTACAAACAGCATTGTCCCCTGCACTATTTTAATGCCAAGAACAAAGAGGCGCTTTCTACCGTCCACTGGTATTTCATCTGCGGAGACAATGAGGAAAATCTGCTATATGCCAATGATGAGCTCCACTGCATCCTGCGGGACAACGGTTATGCGCATTCGTATCGCGTTGTAGATGGTGGGCACAGTTCCTCCGTTTGGATGCCTGCCCTGGACGAGGTCCTGCCCATGTTCGACTACTATATGAACGGGGGCACCCTGTGGTCTCCCGATGAAGAGCCCGCCTTACACCGGGAAGCGTGGAAACAGAAGAAGACGGTTCTTACCTCTCTCCCGCCTACAAGGAGAGCGGTAACGGGACGGCCGTTTTCATCGCCCACAAGAACCTCTCCCGGGAAGACCTGCAAACCCTGATGGCCGTCTGCAAGGATCAGTCTTCCACGGCCCCCTATGCCCTCCTACCCTGCAACACGGCCCAGAAGAGCCTCCAGGAATGGATGCAGGAGTGGGAAGCCAAATATCCTGGCCAGAAGAAATACGTCCTGGGAGTGGAAGAAGGCGCCAAAGAGGCGCTGGCCCTCCCTTCGGCCACCTTCTCCCGCAGTTTCTATCTCAATCCCGCCGTCGGACGCACCATCCAGGTCACCAGCGGCCAGGAAATCTACTTCGCCGGAACGGAGCAGGATACCCACTATCGGGATATGGATAAACTATACATCGCCTGCAAGCAAAGCGAAGCAGCCTTCGAATATCGGGTTGTCAGAAGTTATAAGAATGCTTCCCTCAATCTGTACAACAGCATGAAATCTATTATTTCCTATTTTACCTATTAACCTTTAATTTTTTAACATTATGAAAAAAATCATCTATGCAATCGCTATCCTGGGCGTAGCAGCCGTGGCATTCTCTTCCTGCAAAAAAGAGGAGCCCAAGATTCAGAAGCGCCTTACCATGTGCGGTGACGAATGGGACAAGTACTACTTCTCCTATAACGCCGACGGCTCCATTAAGGATGTCAAGCGCAACCCTTCCAACGAAGCTGGCTGGGGCGGTTATGAGCGCACCTGGACTTTCACCTGGAACGGCAAGACCGCTTCCGTAAAGTATGTCAAGGAAGGCATTGAGCAGGATCCCCTGTCCTTCACGCTGGGCGGCAACGGTTATGTTGAATCCTACACCGACACCTGGGGTGATGTCCGCAAATTCACCTATGACATGGAAGGACACCTCCTCACCGTATTCAAGGGCACGGAGAAGAAGTGCACCTGTGTTTGGGAAGGCGGCAACCTCATCAAATGGTCCCGCTTCACCGAAGAAGGCGAGCAGTTCAAGATCCAGAACTTCCTCATGGAAAAGAACGATGCCGGTATCTTCCCCGATGCTACCGACAAGGCCGGTGTAGACCGCTGGATGTTTGAGATCGGCCTCTTCGGCAAGCCTTCCAAGCTCCTCCTGGACCAGGCTGCCTGGGAAGGTTCCGCAGCAATCGCCGTTCAGACTTATGAAAAGGACACCGATGGCTTTGTGACCAAAGTGAATAAGGTGTACGACGGCGGCGAGCCCGAGATTTACGAGTATGTTTGGGAAAAACTCTAATAGAGATTTTTCTTGACCACATTTTGCCTCCCCCTCCGGGGAGGCTTTTTTTTTGCTTTGCTCCATGGAAAGTGCTATATTTGCATGATTGTAGCAAAAGATTTTTATGGAAACTGTGAAAAGAACCAAGATCAAGGCTCTGCTTGCCTCGGAGCCGGGCGTGGAGGTGCTGGCCAAAGGTTGGGTACGCACCAAGAGAGGCAACAAACAAGTCAAGTTCATCGCCCTCAATGACGGTTCTACCATCAATAATATCCAGATCGTCGCCAATACGGAGCTCTTTGACGAAGAGCTCATCAAGCGCATCACCACGGGTGCTTCCCTCGCTGTCAAGGGCGAACTGGTAGCCTCCGTGGGCAGCGGCCAGGCCGTGGAAATCCAGGCCAAGGAAATGGAGGTCCTTGGAGACTGCGACCCCATGCGCTTCCCCCTCCAGAAGAAGGACACCACGCTGGAATACCTGCGCAGCGTAGCGCACATGCGCCTGAGGACCAACACCTTCGGCGCCGTCCTGCGCATCCGCAACGCCATGGCCTTCGCCATCCACAAGTTCTTCAACGAGAAAGGCTTCGTATACCTGCACACCCCGCTCATCACCGAGTCCGACGCAGAGGGCGCAGGAGATATGTTCCAGGTAACCACCCTGGACCTGAAGAACGTCCCGCTGGACAAGAAGGGCAACGTGGACTTCGGCAAGGATTTCTTCGGCAAAAAGACCTCCCTCACCGTTTCCGGCCAGCTGGAAGGTGAGTTGGGCGCCACCGCCGTGGGAGAAATCTACACCTTCGGCCCCACTTTCCGCGCCGAGAATTCCAACACCCCGCGCCACCTGGCCGAGTTCTGGATGATTGAGCCGGAGATGGCGTTCTACGACATCAACGACAACATGGCCCTGGCCGAGGAATTCGTGAAATACCTGGTACAGTACGCCCTGGACAACTGCATGGACGACCTCAAGTTCCTCAATGACAAGTACGATGATGGCCTCATCGAGCGCATGCGCAGTGTGCTGGGCATCGCCTTCCAGAAGGTTACGTACACAGAGGCCGTGGAAATCCTGGAGAAAGCCGTTGCCGACGGTGTCAAATTCGAGTACCCGGTGCACTGGGGCACGGATTTCCAGAGCGAGCACGAGCGTTACCTGGTAGAGAAACACTTCCAGAAGCCCGTCATCCTCATCGACTTCCCCAAGGACATCAAGGCCTTCTACATGAAGCAGAACGAGGACGGCCGCACCGTCCGCGGCATGGACGTGCTGTTCCCCAAGATTGGAGAGATCATCGGCGGAAGCGAGCGCGAAGCCTCCCTGGAAAAGCTGGAGCAGCGCATCGACGAGCTGGGCATGTCCCGCAAGAACCTGGAATGGTACATCGACACCCGCCGTTACGGCAGCGTCCCCCACAGCGGCTTCGGCCTGGGCTTCGAACGCCTTCTCCTCTTCGTCACCGGCATGGCCAACATCCGCGACGTCATCCCGTTCCCCCGTACTCCGAAAAACGCCGAATTCTAATTAAGTCCCTCCCCCGAGGGGAGGGGTTTCGGGAGGGGGTAAATGATAAGTCTTAATATTTGATAAGTTTCGATTATGCTCGTGATCGGTATCGCCGGCGGTTCCGGCTCAGGTAAAACCACGGTTGTGAGGGCCATCACCGAACAACTGCCAGGAAGGGTGGTAGTCATCCCCCAGGATTCCTATTACAAGGACTCCAGCCATGTGCCCGTGGAGGAGCGCAAGAACATCAACTTCGACCACCCGGACGCCATCGACTGGAAACTCATGTGCCAGCAGATCCGTGAGCTCAAGAGCGGCCACACCATCGAGCAGCCGGTGTACTCCTACATCACCTGCTCCCGTTCCACCACGGAAACCATCACCGTAGAGCCAGCTGAAGTCATCATCATAGAAGGCATCCTCATCTTCACCTGCAAGGAACTGCGGGACCAGATGAATATCAAGGTATTCGTGGATGCCGATGACGACGACCGCGTGCTCCGCATCATCGTCCGGGACATCGCCGAGCGCGGCCGCACCATCGAAACGGCCATCGAGCACTACTGCGACACCGTGAAGCCCATGCACCTGCAGTTCATCGAACCGTCCAAGCGTTATGCCGATGTCATCGTCCCGCAGGGCGGGCACAATAAGGTAGCCATCGACATCATCACCAATACGGTAGAAAAAGCACTGAACCAGAAGAAACGCTCCAAACGTAAGAAATGAAGCTGACTCCGGACCAGAAGGCAGGACTGTACATCACCGTGAGCATCCATCTCGCGGTGATTATCGTTTTGCTGGCTGTCCGGATCGGATATGAAGTACAGCGGGAGAACAGCTTTGTCCTGGACTTCAGCGCACAGGAAGAAGTGGAACGCCTGCAGGCGCGTATCCGCATGCAGGAGCAGTTGGAAGCCCAGCTGGACCAGATGCTGGCCTCCCAGGGCGTGCCGGTGCGCAATGTCACCGTAGACCGCTCCACCTTGAAGGACGACCGCGGCACCAATGCCGAGGAATTGTACAAGGAAGCCGAGCGCCTGGCCCGGGAGTTGCAGGACGGGCAGAACCGGGCCGATGAAAGCCAGGACAGTTTTGCCGCCGTCCAGGAGGAAAAGAAGGAAAGCAAAAAGGAGGAAAGCAAGCCCTACAGCGGCCCCTCCGTGCTATCCTGGAGCCTGGATGGCCGAAAAGCTTCCCGCCTGCCCATCCCCGCCTACCGCTGCTACGGCGCCGGGGAAATCACCGTCATCATCACGGTGAACAACCGCGGAGACGTGGTGAACGCAAAAGTGGACGAATCCGTGTCGTCCACCGACGGGTGCCTGCGCACCTTCGCCGTCCGCGCCGCCCGCCTGTCCAAGTTCTCGGCCTCTCCGGAAGCCCCTGCCCGTCAGATGGGCACCATTACATACGCCTTCATAGCACAATGAGTATGAGACTGAAATCCATCCTATGCGCCTTCGCGCTTTTACTGGCCTCCCCGCTGCTGCAGGCCCAGGGACAGGTATCCACCCGCAGCCACCGGATGGCCGATTTCACCGACAAAGTGACCCAGGTGGTGCTCACGGGCAACGCCATGCTCTCCGGAGCCCTGCGCCAGGAAGTGGTGACGGGCTGGACGGCATCGGCCTTTGAATTCTGTACCATGGAGCAGTTCGAAAAGCGGAAGACCAGCGATAAGTATTACTTCCTGATGATCCTGGAAAACCAGTTCAAGGGAGAAGACACGCCCGGCGTAAGCTTCCTCACCCTGCTCAAAGGCGGGCCGGAGGCCGAGAAAGGCATCGGCTCCATGTTTGAGGTGGCATCCCTGCCGCTGGTGGCGGCCTTGGGCGGCACCGGCCGGGAACTCACTTATCTGGGAGGCCTGGTAAAAACCATCCAGGAATATACGCTGGAGGCCATGGAATCGGAAAAAGTGGCCTACAATATGGAAAAATGGGTAAACAAGAGCTTTGACAAATGGGGCCGGATGAAGCGCGTCCTCATCGCCACCGAAGACCTGGCGCCCACCGTTACGGAAAAGGACCTGGATAAAACGCTGAATGACAAGCTGCTGGTGGTGGACGCCCTGGAGGCCGACCAAGCCTTCCTGGATGCGCAGTACAACACCCTGGTGAGCTATGTAGTGGCCCCCGTCTTCCCCGGCAAGGGCTCCTACTGCTACAAGATGCTCTTCGACGCCGATACCCATTCCCTCTATTATCTCTCCAAACATAAGATAGATGCCAAGAAGGGCGTGGGCTTCCTGCCCACAGATCTGAAGGCCCTGTCCAACCGGTAATGACTAGCGGAACTTCTCCCCAAGGACTGAAATATGCGGTGCGCCGGAGCGGGCGGGCCGTGGCGTATTGTGCCTTGAGCATCGGCTGCGGCACGCGGGACGAGAAAGGTTATCCGGCCGGCATCGCGCACTTTGTAGAGCACAACCTGTTCCGCGGAACGCGGCGCAAAAGCGCTGCCGTCATCAACGGCTACCTGGACAAACTGGGCGGAGAACTCAACGCCTACACCACCAAGGAAGAGATTGTGCTGCACGCCACGGTGCTAAAAGAAGACTGGAAAAAGGCGGTCGGCCTGCTCTTCGAACTGGCGACGGAAGCCACTTTCCCCGAGAGTGAGATAGAGACGGAACGGGGCGTGGTCCTGGACGAAATCATCTCCTACAAGGACAATCCCGCCGAGGACGTCTATGACCGTTTCGAGAGTCTCCTGTTCCAGGGAACGCCGCTGGAAACACCCATCCTGGGCACCGCCGCCAGCGTCAAGAAGATTTCGGCCGATATGCTGCGGAAGTTTGTGGCCGACAAGTTTGTTCCCTCCCGCATGGTCCTTTCCGTAGTGGCCGATATCGATGAAGCTGTCTTGGAAAAAGATGTTCTGAAGATGGTCGAGGGTTTTTTTGTGACAGAGGAGGGCGCCCCTTCGCTCGCAAAAAAGAGGGCCGATGCTCCCGAAGGGGCATCCCTCCCCTGCACAAAAGATAGTCCGACGGAAGAGACCTGTTCGGCGGACGCATCGGCCATCAAATTAGCGGACGGTGAACAGGCCTCTTTCGGAGGACGGTGTTTTCACAAAGTGATCGACAAGCGGCACCATGAGGTGAATGCGGTCATAGGATGCCGGGCGCCGTCTCTGTATGAGATGCCGGAGCGGCTGGTGTGCGCCATGCTGGCGAATATCCTGGGCGGACCGGCTTCCAATTCCCTATTAAATAAGGAGTTGCGGGAGAAACGGGGCTGGGTGTATGGCATCGAATGCTCTTATACGCAGTATGCCGACACGGGCATCCTGGCCATTACTTTCGGCTGTGACCGTCCCAATCTGGAAGACTGTCAGAAGGCCATTGATAAGATCCTGAAACGGTTGTGCGAGGTGCCGTTTACGCCCGCGCAGCTCAAGGCCTACCGCAAGCAGTTGCTGGGCCAGCTGGCCATCTCTGCCGACGCCGGCGAGGCGCAATGTCTGTCCATGGGCAAAAGCATGCTCTCCTGGGGCAGCATCATGAGCCCGGAAGAAACCCGCGCCGCCCTCCTGGCCATCACGCCCGAGGACCTGCAAAAAATGGCTGCCCGGCTCTTTGCTCCGGACAATCTTTGCAGTCTGATTTATCTGTAAGTCCCTCCCCCGTGGGGAGGGATTTAGGGAGGGGGTAACGTGGACGCAAATAGTTGCAAACATTAGTTTGCAACTTCGCAGAGGAATTTGATGCGGACCAGGCGGATTTCCCACTCTTCGTAATCACCGCTCAGGGCGGCCAGGGCTTCGGCCAGGGAGTCTGAGGTGGCGTCTTCCTTGAACCATTCGTAGATTTCTTCCACCACGTCCGGGTCCAGTTCTTCCTCTATATAATAGTTCAAGTTCACGCGTGTGCCGGTGGCCACGATGCCTTCAATCTCCGACAGGAGTTCGTCCATGTCCAGGTTCTTGGCGGCGGCTATGTCTCCCAGGTCCAGTTTGCGGTCGATGGACTGGATGATGTATACTTTGTTGCCGCTCTTGGAAGCGACGGATTTGACCACGAAATCGTCCGGGCGCTCAATCTCGTTCTCTTCCACGTACTTGGCGATGAGGTCCACGAACGGCTGACCGAACTTGCGGGCCTTGCCTTCTCCAACGCCCTGGCACTTTTCCGATAACTCTTTGAGGGTGAGCGGGTAAACGATGGTCATATCCTCCAGGGCAGGGTCTCCGAATACAATCCAGGGCTGCAGGCGCAGTTTGCGGGCGACGTCCTTGCGCAGGTCCTTGAGCATGGCCAGCAGGACGGGGTCTCCTCCCCCGCCGCCGGCTACCGCCGCCGCGCTGTCTTCATCATCGTCATCCTCTCCCTCGGAGAAAGTGCGGTCTTCCACCAGCATCACCTCGTGCGGATTCCGGAAGAATTCCTGTCCTTTTTCGGTGACCGATATCAGGCCGTAGTTCTCGATGTCCTTTTCCAGATAATGCAGGAGAAGTCCCTGGTGGAAGACGGCATACCAGAAGCGGATGTCGTGGTCTTTTCCGGCGCCGAACAACGGGAGTTCGTCATGCTTGTAGGACTTGACCATGGCGTTGGTGACGCCGGACAGGATGGCCGCCAGATGTTCCAGTTTGAAGCGCTCCGGCAGGGACTCGATGAGTTCTATGACCAGCGACAATTCTTCTCGGCCGTCGTAGCGTTTTTTGGGATGCAGGCAATTGTCGCAGGCACCGCAATTGTCCTGGAGGTAATCTTCTCCGAAGTAGTTCAGGAGCATCTTGCGGCGGCACTGGCTGGATTCGGCATAGGCCACGGTTTCCTGCAGGAGCTGCTTGCCGATTTCCTGTTCGGCAATGGGCTTGCCCTGCATGAACTTTTCCAGCTTCTGGATATCCTTGTAGCTGTAATAGGTGATGCACTGGCCTTCCTGCCCGTCGCGGCCGGCGCGGCCGGTTTCCTGGTAATAACCCTCGATGCTCTTGGGAATATCGTAATGGATGACGAAACGGACGTCCGGTTTGTCGATGCCCATGCCGAAGGCGATGGTTGCCACGATCACGTCTATTTCCTCTGTGAGGAACATGTCCTGGTTATCGGCCCTGGTTTTAGCGTCCAGGCCGGCATGATAGGGCAGCGCCTTGATGCCGTTGATGGACAGCATCTGGGCCATCTCTTCCACCTTTTTGCGGCTGAGGCAATAGATGATGCCGCTCTTGCCGGCATTTTGCCGGATGAAGCGGATGATGTCCTTTTCCGGGTCCACTTTGTCCCGCACCTCATAATAAAGGTTGGGGCGGTTGAAGGAAGATTTGAATACCTGGGCGTCCTGGATGCGCAGGTTTTTGAGGATATCGCTTTGCACCTTGGGGGTGGCAGTGGCCGTGAGGGCAATCACCGGAGCCGGCTGGATCTGGTCGATGATGGAACGGATCTTACGGTATTCCGGACGGAAGTCGTGGCCCCATTCCGAGATGCAGTGAGCCTCGTCCACCGCGTAGAAAGAGATTTTCACCGACTTGAGCAGGGCGATGTTCTCTTCCTTGGTGAGGGATTCCGGCGCAACGTACAGCAGTTTGGTAACGCCCCGCAGCAAGTCCTCCTGCACTTCGGCTATCTGCTGGCGACTGAGGGAGGAATTGAGGAAATGGGCGATGCCGATGTCCCCGGCCTCGAAGCCGCGGATGGCGTCTACCTGATTCTTCATGAGGGCGATAAGCGGGGAAATGACAATGGCCGTGCCCTCCATCACCAGGGCCGGAAGCTGGTAACAAAGGGACTTTCCACCGCCGGTGGGCATGAGGACAAAAGCGTTGTTTCCGGACACCAGATGGCGGATGATACGCTCTTGGTCCCCCTTAAAAGCGTCATAGCCGAAGAAGGTCTTCAGCTTGGCATGAAGGGTGGAGGTATCAACCATGATGGTCAGTTTAAGTGGTTTTCATCGTAATATTAACTATTTTTTACAACACTTCCAAATATTTTTGCAGTTCGGTATCAAAAAATTACCACCTGTCATATTATTTTGGGCCTTCTCAGAAAAAATCACTACCTTTGTCGGTTAGAAACGTCAGAAAACTTTAAAATTTTTTAATTAATATGAAACTTGCAAAAATCTTCGCCATCGCTTCCGCCGCCGTGCTGGTGATGGCTTGCGGCTCCTCCAAGGTGGAGGGTTCCAAGGAAGTCCGTGCCCTGCTTCCCACCAAGGGTCAGGTAGATACCACTTCCTATCTGCTGGGTGTCAACTTCGGCCTGGTCATTACCCAGAACGGCTTCGGTGAGCTGAACATGGCCCAGGTAGAAAAGGGTATGAAAGACGCCCTCAACGCCAAGGAAGGCCAGCCCATGGACTCCGCTTTCGTAAAGCAGTTCAAGATCGACCCTTCCCAGATGAACATGATCATCAACAGCTTCCTCCAGAAGCGCACCGCTTATGAAGGCGCCCTCAACCTGGAGAAAGGCGACAAGTTCCGCAAGGAATTCTACGAGAAGAACAGCGCCGACTCCACCGCTTCCGGTATCGTTTACCTGATCCAGGATTCCGGTTCCGAAAAGCGCGCTGTCAGCGACCGTGACACCGTGAAGGTGAACTATCGCGGCACCCTCATCGACGGCAAGGAGTTCGACAAGAACGAAGGCATCGAGTTCCCCCTGAACCGCGTGATCAAGGGCTGGACCGAGGGCATGAAGCTCGTGGGCGAAGGTGGTAAGATCACCCTCGTGATTCCCGCCAACCTGGCCTATGGCGAGCGTGGTCCACGTGACATCGGCGCCAACTCCACCCTCATCTTCGACGTAGACCTCCTGGAGGTTCACCCTTTCGTTGAGCCCAAGGTAGCAGAACCCGTCAAGGCTGTCAAGAAGAAGTAAGTCTATGGCACTGGAACTGGAAGGCACCCTTCGCCAGAAACTGGGCGTTCAGCAGGGAACGTCGGCCCGCGGCCAGTGGGCCAAGCAGGAGTTCATCCTGGAATTCCCGGACGGCAACTTCACCTCGCAGGCCTGCTTTACGGCCTGGGGACAGGATAAAGTGGTCGAACTGGACAAGTACCAGGTGGGAGACCGTGTAAAGGTTTCCTTCAACCTCAAGAGCCGTGAATACAACGGCCGCTGGTACAACGACCTCCAAATCTGGCGCATCAGCCCGGCCGATGCCGCACCTGCAGCCGCTTCGGCCCCGGCTTATGCCCCCGCCCCCGCTGCCGCACCTTCCTACGGTGCCGCCCCGGTACAGGACATTCCGGCCCCTACGCTGGACGACATGCCGGCAGACAGCCCCGAGGCAGACGACCTTCCGTTCTAAAGCATTTAGCTATTCGACAAAACCTTCGGTCTTTTCGGCCGAAGGTTTTTTTTGTTCGGCCAGAATCTGAAAGATTCTTTGTATCTTTGTAGACTATGATGAATATTGGATATAACAACCGATGGATTCGACTGGTTAAGGACCTGCTGTTTTGCGCCCTGTGCGTATGGTTCATTACCATGCGGCGTCCCTTTGCCACCATCGTGGGCATCCTGGGACTGGCCTGGTATGGGCGTGACGCCTGGTTCCAGATCAAGGTCCTGTGGCAGGAGAAACACTATAAGCCCGTAGACAACACGTCCAAACCGGCTTCCGGGGAGGACGGGAAGATTACCCTTAGCGCCAATGCCAAGGAAGTGGACTTTGAGAAGGAATAAGGCATGATTCCCAAGGAAACGGTAGACCTCATCCTGGACACCGCCCGCATCGAAGAGGTGGTGGGAGACTTCGTGACGCTCAAGCGCCGCGGCTCCAGCTATGTGGCCTGCTGTCCCTTCCACAACGAGAAAACGCCTTCCTTCCACGTGACGCCCGCCAAGGGCATTTACAAATGCTTCGGCTGCGGCAAGGCCGGCAGCGCGGTGGGTTTTGTGATGGAATACGAGCACATGACCTACCCGGAGGCCCTGCGGTACCTGGCCCAGAAGTACAACATTGAGATAAAGGAAGAAGAAGAGACGGCCGAACAGATAGCCGCCCGCCAGCGTACGGAAAGCCTCATGGCCGTGAGCGAGTTCGCCCGCAAGTTCTTCTGCGACCAGTTGCAGGAACCCGAGGGCCACGCCGTAGGCTACCGCTATTACCGCAACCGCAACATAGAAGACACCACCATTGAGAAGTGGAGCCTGGGCTGGGCGCCTTCCGGCAAGACCGCCCTGGTGGACGCCGCCCGCGCCGCCGGTTACAAAGACGAATACCTGGTGGCGGCCGGCCTGGCCATCCAGACCGACGACGGGCAGCTTCTGGACAAGTTCCGGGAACGCGTGATGTTCCCCATCCACTCCGTCAGCGGACGCGTCATCGCCTATAGCGGACGCACTCTCAAGGCCGATAATCCGGCCAAGTACGTAAACTCCCCCGAAACGGAGATTTACATCAAGAGCCGCAACCTCCTGGGCATCTACTTCGCCAAAAGTGAAATAGCCAAACAGGACTGCTGTATCCTTGTCGAGGGCAACGTGGACGTGGTGATGATGCACCAGATGGGCATCACCAACGTGGTAGCCTCCTGCGGCACTTCCCTCACGGAAGAGCAGATCCGCCTCATCAAGCGCTTCACGGAGAACATCACCATCATGTACGACGGGGACGCTGCCGGATTGCACGCCGCCATCCGGGCCATCGGCCTCATCCTCAAAGAGGGCATGAACCCGCGCGTGGTGTTCCTCCCGGACGGGGACGACCCCGATTCCTTCTCACAGAAGCACACGCTGGAGGAAATCCGCGAATACATTGCCGGTCATGAGCAGGACGGCATCGCCTTCAAGACGCAGTTAATGCTGGAAGAAGCCGGGGAGGATCCCCTGAAGAAGGCCAACATGATCAACGAGATTGCCGACACCGTGGCCGATATCCCCGACGCCATCAAGCGCCAGGTGTACATCGGCACCGTTGCCAAGCAGTTTGGGATTGAGGAGGATATCATCCAGGAACGCGTACGGAAGACGCGGGAAGCCGCCAAGAAGAATGTTGCGAGAACGCGCGAAGGCTTTACAGCCACCCAGCAGGGTGGCCGGCCGGAGGCCGCGGGGGATAATAGGGGGCAGAGCCCCCTCAAAGAAGAAAGCGCGATGGCCTCGCGCGAAGAGAAAATTCTGGAGCCGTCGGAGCGGGAGTTGCTGGGCTTTATCCTGCGGTACGGACGCACGATGCTGCAGTTCGAGACGGACTCGGAGTTTTACGACGAGGAGAACCCGCAGACGGTGGCGGAGTTCATTGACGCGGCCCTGGCCGGGGACGACGCCCATTTTGCCAACAAGGCCTATGAGGATACGTACGAAGCGTATTTTGCCTTATATGATGAGGGGATGGAGCAGGATGCCATTTTGCTGGCGCTCCTGAACGGGGAAAACCGTACGGTGGCCGATGTGGCCGCCCGGCTGTCGTCGGAGAAGTACGAACTCACCGTCCACAATTTCTCCGACGCCCTCACCACCACGGATTCCTGGCTGGTGAACTTCGTGCCCCGGGCTATCCTGGTCTATCACGACAAGCGCATCACCGCCCGTCAGGACGAGCTTTCCCGCCAGCTGAAGACGGCGGCATCGGCCCAGGAAATCAAGGAAATCATGCAGAAGCTGGGCAAACTGAACGACATTAAAAAGAGTATCAATATCAAATTAGGGAGACTGAAGAAATGAGTTATAAGAGAACCCTCGTGACCTGTGCATTGCCTTATGCCAACGGTCCTGTCCATATCGGCCACCTGGCCGGCGCCTATATTCCGGGAGATATCTACGTCCGGTACCTGCGCATGCGCGGGGAGGACGTGGTGTTCATCTGCGGCTCCGACGAGCACGGCGTGCCCATCACCATCAAGGCGCGCAATGAGGGCGTTACCCCGCAGGACATCGTGGACAAGTACCACAAAGTGATGAAGGACGCTTTCACGGGCCTGGGTATCAATTACGACATCTACTCCCGTACTTCTTCGGAAGTTCACGCCAAGAATGCGGCCGAATTCTTCCGCAAGCTCTATGACCAGGACGATTTCATCACCCAGGAGAGCGAGCAGCTGTACGACGAGGAGGCCAAGATGTTCCTCACGGACCGCCTCATCGAGGGTACCTGCCCCAAGTGCGGCAACCCGCACGCCTACGGGGACCAGTGCGAAAAGTGCGGCTCCACGCTGAGCCCCGAGGAACTGCTGGACCCCAAGTCCAAGCTGAGCGGCTCTACGCCCGTGAAGAAAAAGACCAAGCACTGGTACCTGCCGCTGGACAAGTACGAGCCCTGGCTGCGGGACTGGATCCTGGAACAGCACAAGGAATGGAAGACCAATGTGTACGGCCAGTGCAAGAGCTGGCTGGACGGCGGTCTGCAGCCCCGTGCCGTCACCCGTGACCTGGACTGGGGCGTGCCCGTTCCGGTGGAAGGGGCCCAAGGCAAGGTGCTGTACGTGTGGTTCGACGCGCCCATCGGCTATATCTCCAACACCAAGGAATTGCTCCCGGAAAGCTGGGAGAAGTGGTGGAAGGACCCCGAAACGCGCCTGGTGCATTTTATCGGCAAGGACAACATCGTGTTCCACTGCATTGTGTTCCCCTCCATGCTCAAGGCCTATGGGGACTACATCCTGCCGGACAATGTGCCCTCCAACGAATTCCTGAACCTGGAGGGAGACAAGATTTCCACTTCCCGCAACTGGGCGGTATGGGTGCACGAATACGAGGAACAGTTCCCCGGCTGCGAGGACGTGCTGCGCTATGTGCTCACCGCCAACGCCCCGGAGACCAAGGACAACGACTTTACCTGGAAAGACTTCCAGAGCCGCAATAACTCTGAGCTTCTGGCCGTTTTCGGCAACTTCGTGAACCGTGCCGTGGTGCTCACACACAAGTATTTCGGCGGCAAGGTGCCGGCCAATCTGAAGCCGGAGGCCATTGACGCCGAAACCCTGGCCGCGCTCAAGCCCTGCCGGGAAGCCCTGGAGAAATACATCGAGACTTTCCACTTCCGAGAGGCCCTCAAGGAAGCCATGAACATGGCGCGCATCGGCAACAAGTACATCTCCGACATGGAGCCCTGGAAAGTGGCCAAGGAGGATATGGACCGCACGGCTTCCATCCTCTACACCTGCCTGCAGATTTGTGCCGACCTGGCCATCGCCTTTGAGCCCTTCACTCCCTTCAGCGCCCAGAAACTGCGCGACATCCTGCGCGTGGGCATCGACGCCGGCTGGGACCACCGCGCCGGTGAAGGCAAGCCTACCGTGAACTGGTACAAGGCCGATGAAGGCAAGGCGGTGCACACCCGCGCATTCGTTGCGTCGGAGGATAACACGTCATCCTCCTCCGCTATCGTGCTCACCTGGGAGCAACTGGGCAATGCCGAGTTGCTGCCGGCCGGTCATGAGCTGGGAGAGGCTGTGCTGCTGTTCCGCAAGATTGAGGACGAGGAAGTGAATGCACAGATAGCGCGGCTGGAGGCCATCAAGAAGGCCCGCGAAGAGGCCGAGGCCGCCCGGGCCGCCGCAGAAGCTGCCAAGAAAGTGGAGCCGCAGAAGGCCGAAGTGACCTTCGAGCAGTTCGGCGCCATGGATATCCGCACAGCCACGGTGCTGGCGGCGGAGCGCGTTCCCAAGACGGACAAGCTGCTGAAACTCACCATCGACACGGGCATTGACCAGCGCACCATCGTTTCCGGCATCGCCGAATACTATAGCCCCGAGGATATGCTGGGCAAGCAGATTTGCATCCTGGCGAACCTGGCTCCGCGTGTGATCCGCGGCATCGAGTCCAAGGGTATGATCCTCATGGCCAAGCAGGGAGACGGCAAGATGCGCTTCATTACGCCGCAGGAAGTGGTGACCAACGGCGCACAAATCGGCTAGCCTATGTTCCCGTCCATCCTATCGGCCCTGCTGGCGCTGTTTCTCCTCCCCGGCGTTCCCTCGGTTTCCTGGAAGGCCGAGGTCAAGCCCACCGACGAAGCCCATCGCTACCAGCTGGTGGTGACGGGGCAGGTGGACCCGGAGTTCTACATCCACCCCATGGCCGACCCTTATGTGGGTACGGTCCTCGCCGTGGAAGAGTCCGATGCCGTGCAGCTGCTGGGCCTGCCGTACGAGAAGTACGAGCCCGCCACCTATAAGGACGAGCCGGTGGTAACCGGCACCTACGTCATCTATCAGGATTTGGAGATTACCGCATCGGCCACGGTGGGCGGAACGGTCACCTGGAGTGCCTGCAGCGGGGATTTCTGCAATATGCCGGAGGACTATGAATTCTCCGTGCCGGTGAAGGCGTCATCGGCCTCCGGTGCTGGCAACCTTTGGGCGCTCATCCTGGAGGCTATCCTTTGGGGCTTCCTGATGCTGCTCACCCCCTGCGTGTTCCCCATGGTGCCCATGACGGTGTCGTTCTTCCTCAAGCAGAGCGACAACCCGGCCCAGGGCCGCTTCAAAGCGGGCATGTACGGCCTGTTCATCGTGTTGCTGTACACCGTTCCCATCTGCATCATCATCGGCCTCACCTGGCTGCTGGGCGGTGAGACGGTCACGGCCGATATCTTCAACTGGCTGGCCACGCACTGGCTCCCGAACATCCTGTTTTTCGTGATTTTCATGGTGTTCGCAGCCTCCTTCTTCGGCGCGTTCGAGATTACCCTTCCCGCCAGCTGGACCACCAAGGCCGATGCCGGGAGCGGCAAGGGAGGCCTTCTGGGCGTGTTTTTCCTGGCCCTTACGCTGGTGCTGGTAAGCTTCAGCTGCACCGGTCCCATTGTGGGGACTGTTTTGATAAAGAGCACCCAGGGAGAGTTCTGGACGCCCATGGTCACTATGCTGGCCTTCTCTATCGCCTTCGCCCTGCCGTTTGCCCTGCTGGCCTTCTTCCCCTCCGTGCTGAAGAAACTGCCCAAGAGCGGTGGATGGCTCAACAGCGTGAAGGTGGTGCTGGGCTTCATCGAGGTGGCCCTCGGCCTCAAATTCCTGTCCGTGGCCGACCAAACCTACCACTGGCACCTCCTGGACCGCGAGGTGTACCTGGCCATATGGATTGTGTGCTTCACCCTGCTAGGCCTGTATCTGCTGGGTAAGCTGCGCTTCAAGCACGACTCCCCGCTGGAGTACATCGGCGTGGGACGTCTGGCCCTGGCCATCATTGACCTGGCTTTTGTGGTGTACATGATTCCCGGCATGTGGGGCGCGCCCCTCAAAGCCCTCAGCGGCTATCTGCCGCCCATGGAGACCCAGGACTTTGTTTTGGGAAGTGCCGGGGCGCCCACCGCCGGGCTCATTAATGCCAGCGATACTGTCATCCCTTCCAATACTGTCATTCTGAGCGAAGCGAAGAATCTATCGGGTTCCACCATTGCCATGCCCCACGGCCTGGTGGGCTATGACAACCTGGAAGACGGCCTGGCCGCCGCTGCTGCTTCCGGCAAAAAAGTGTTCGTGGACATCACCGGTCACGGCTGCGTGAACTGCCGGGAAATGGAAGCCCGCGTGTGGAGCGACCCCGCCGTGCTGGCTAAGCTCCGCAACGATTTTGTGCTGGTGGCCCTGTATATGGACGACAAAGTGAAACTGCCGGAAGACAAGTGGGTAACCACCGAGAGTGGCAAAGTGCTCAAGGACGTGGGCCGGGTGAACTCCCACATCGCCCAAACCCGTTTTGGTGTGAACGCACAACCCAACTACATCATCCTGGACCCCGACGGGACTGTTCTGGCCGGCCCCCGCGGCTACAACCTGGACGTGGCCGCCTTTGTGAAGTTTTTGGAGCCGTAATCCATCTTTCGGCCTTTGCCAGGCTTTGGCACAAGGCGCAACTATCTGATATAAAATCACTTACATCATTCCATCCAGCCCTAACTCCTATTTTTCCAGGGTTCGGGCTGGAATGTTTTTGTATATGTCTGATAATCAGCCATTTGCGAACATCGGCAAGCCCAAACCATCACAACAACTGGTCCAGGAGGGAATCGGACAGCCCCAGCAATCTTCCGATTTGCTTTTTTGGGGCAGGAAAAA
>Ga0265298_10004252_pt1 | contig 18401 bp, 3 predicted proteins | sample AusTroGonzalo_MG_3_FD_193486 | JGI IMG/M metagenome (GOLD analysis project Ga0265298, IMG submission 193486) | Bovine rumen microbial communities from tropical cattle in Woodstock, Queensland, Australia - Gonzalo_01 | ecosystem: Host-associated > Mammals > Digestive system > Stomach > Rumen ... | reverse complement strand
CGTACAGGCCGAAGCAACAAGTTGATCCTACGCTTTTCCCGGGATACACTATGACCTTTAATGGTCTTACAAAAAATCCTGTTGGTTTTGGCTTGACGTCAGCCTCTGTCAATCCATCTCCATCTGATGCTTCTGGCAGTACTACGGATGCGACATATCCTTATTCTAATTCGGATGCTCTTCCTACCTGGCCTCGTTATTCCGGAGCAATCGGTGCCGGTCTTCTCGGGCTTTACGATGCATTCCAGAAACCGGATAGATATACTATTCCAAGGATTAATCCTTTCACTCCAGAAGGAAGAATTCATCTTCAAAATCAGGTCTATAATCCGATTGACCAGAATATGATTATGAACGCCCAGATAGCACAGGGAAACGCTACCAATCGTGCCCTGCGTAATTCTGGTCTTGGTCCTTCTTCCGCTGCTGCTATCCTTGCTGCAGATAACAATACTACCGGTAATCTTGGCACTGGGTTCATTCAGTCCTGGGATGCCAATAACCAAAGACGGAATGCGGTTATTGCCGCTAACAATCAGGCGGAAGCACAGCGTGCCCAGTTCGATGCCAATATGGATTACTATCGCAAGGATGCGATGAACAAGGCTTCTATGTATAATGCTCAGAATGACCTGACGAGACAACGGTTGAACTATGCCGCAGAAGCGGACAAGTATTCCGCCATCAGCAATCAGATTGCCAATGGTCTTCAGGCTCTATCCGGCATCGGTCAGGAGAACTTCGCAATGAATCAGATAAACAGCAATCCTGCCTATCTCGGTTATCGCGTCGGTCCTAATGGAATGATGTTCTATAATCCTAATACCGGAAAGTGGGAAGCGATAGATACTAACAAGAAAAGCTGATAATAGGATATGGCAAAGTATTTAGTTACCAACGGCTCTTACTTTCAGCCGTTTACATACGACGAGTTGTCGAAGCCAATAGTCCAGACTGTTGAAGCCCATAATGCTTCGCAGGATGTTTATGACCAATTAAGTACCGAGACAGAAGCATTACGCCAATATCTTATGCACGAGCCGGAGAACTCGGAAGCAAGACGGCTTTATGATTCGTATGTTTCAAAACTTCAGTCACTTCAGAATAATCTTTGGGAACACGGATACAATGCCAGTACTCGTCGCGATCTTTCTGCTGCACGAGCTGGTTATTCGAGTGATATTACCAGGCTTGGTACTGCAATCAAATCTCGTCAGGATAGAAGTACCGAGTATTGGAAGACGAAGCACGAGCACCCGGATATGATTATGAGTTCCGACCCTGGTCTTGAATCCCTTGACAAATATCTTGAAAACGATAGATTCGGTCAAGACTATTATTCCTATTCCGGCGAGCAGTTTATGAATGAGGTCGGTGCGGATGCAAAGGCCCGTGCGAATGAAATCATCAACGATCCGCGTGTTCTTGAAAAGTATCCTGAACTCGCAGGTTATATTCCGGTCCTTAAGCAACAGGGATTTTCCAGCCTCCAGGTCGAGGCGGCTTCAGCTCTTGTAATGGGTGATGCTTCTCTGTACGATGCGATTAAGGACCCGGCATCCAAGACCGCCGCTTTGATTCTTTCAAACGTCCTGCAATCGCATCTTGAATCTACCGGAGCCGCCGGGAATGTTTCTCCCGAAGAATATCTCCGTCTTGTTAAATATGGCAAGGCTGGTCTTTCTCAGGCAATCGGCAAGGATGACATTGATTTTATGAAGGATAACGAGTACGCTTATCAGCAGGAAATCCGCGCCGCAAGAGCCAAAGCCGGTATTGAACTTGATACCTATCGCAGAAAGAAGCAGATTGATTTGCAGGCAAAGGCGGCTGAAGCTGCTGCTGCCGCCGCATATCAGGACAGGGTTACGAATACCGGCGAATCAATCAGTATGGAGTCGCCCATCTATAACGAATGGGTTCGTGCCACCCGTGGTCAGGCCAAGCATTATGAAAATGGTCAGACGCACACGATAACTAATCCGGAGAGGACAGCTTCGCAGACTGCCCATAATGAATATGAAATGTCTACGTTCCTTTATGAAACGAAGGACCGTGCTCAAATTCGTGCCGGTTATGGCGGTTTCGATATTGCGCTCGATCCAAAGAAAGGCAATTATCAGGTTAGACTGAAAGATGGAAGCTCGGTTACCGTTGAGATATCAAAGATGAAAAAGGACGACGCCGTTCGTCTTGGACTCGATCCGGATACTGCCATTGCCGTTAAGAACAAAAATGGTACGTTGAATAATTCGGCTTCTTATCAGATAAGCAGGGCGCGTTCTAATTGGCTTAACCATGTGAAGGAATACAAGGAAGCAAATCCCGGTATCGAGAAGATGGCTATCAGCCCGAGTGAGCAAAAGAAACTTCGTGAAAGATATGAATATCCTGCTACGGCTCCCTGGGAAGATTTCTATTCCTATATGTCCACGAAGGCTACGAAGGGTGATTTCTCCGCTGCCGTCATTGCAAATGATAGTTCCCACGATTACGCAAAGAAGAATCTTGCACGAGCTATCATCCGTGAATACAATAGCAATTCTTCCGACAAGAACGGGAAGTCCTCGCGCTATGCCTTTTATGAAGTCACGGATGGGAATACCGGCACGAAGAAAGAGGGAATTACCGATATTAGGCAGATATTCGGAACAAAGAACGGTGGAACTGAACTTCGTGACGATACCCTTACGAACATCTCGGCAACGCTTGAAGATCTTTCCAAGGACAGGCCGATGATTCGTATTCAGACCTCCGTGAATCCTGGTAAGACATTTCTTGTTGATGCTGCTCTTCTTGGACCATTATTTGAAAACAATTTTACGAATATTGTTTCGGGAACAGGCAAGACGCTTGGAACCGGATATGACGTGAGTAACAACGAACTCATCGATTATCTGCTGCTTCCTATCCTGCATCCTGAGGCTGTATATGAGATGACGCCGAAGGGCGCTCAGATGTGGAGCGAAAGCTGTGCCAACATCCTTCCTGATTTTCCTACGGTAAAGTTATCCGATGATACTTACAGGCCTGTTACCCCGAGGGAAATATTGAAAGATAAGGATTTGCAGGAATGGTTAAGATATTCCGTAATGACGAGTATTGCAAATCCCTCTACTCAGCGAATTCGCAAGGCGATTGAACAGGATCACGAGCAGTATATTGGCGACCAGAGTCAGAAAGCAGAAGATATCTTGTAAACTATGGCACTTGATAATAATATGAGAATGGAGAAACCCGGTGAACTCCTTCAGGAATATCAGACCGGAGCTCCCGTTTTATCCGAAGACGAAAAGCCAAAGGTAGGTAAGGGTGGCATAACTCCCTCGCCTACACCTTCTTATCGTGACCTGCTTCGTGCGAATCCTCTATCCAATACAAGGATGGAAGATGTTACGGAGGAAGCGAAGGAAGCCGGGTTTGGTTTGTCGAGATATGACACGGACTTCTATCCGGATATGGATCTGGAGGAAAGCCGCGCTATAGAACAAAGTGGGTTTTCCAAGATTGGAACCGGACTTGTAAAGGGCGGAATTACTGCTGCCACCACCGCTGTCAATACTACGCTTGGAACAGTATTCGGACTTGGTTCATCCCTGTTTGAGCTTGCCGCTGATAGCAATGGTAATGGTCGTAGCTTTATGGACACGATGGATGCCGGTGTTAACAACTGGCTTTCCAATCAACTCGTGAAAATACAAAACTGGGCTGAAGAAGCATTGCCTAATTACCGTACCGCAGAAGAACGTTCTGAAAGATATCAGAAGGAATGGTGGAAGCATATGGGCACGGCTAACTTCATTGGAGATTCCATCTTGAAGAACTTCGGTTTTACCGTCGGTGCTATGGTTGGCGGTATGGCTTGGTCAAAGTTGATTGGTGGAGCATTGAGCAAACAGTTGGCAAACAATATTATGAAGGGAGCCGTTGCCGCTGCGGAAGGTGATTCCGAAGTTTCGGCTCTATTAAGGGAAGCGGCGGAAGCCGTTAAGAAGGGAACGGCAAAAGAAGCGCAGGCTGCTCTTGCTCGTGCCGGCGAAGCCGTTGCAAAGGGTTCCGCTATCGGCATTGATGCCGATGCGCTCGTCGCAAATATTGAAAACGCGGCGAAGGCCTTGACGAAATATGGGGCTAAACTTCAGTTGTATGGAGCCGCCGTAGGTGCTATGGGCGAAGGAACTGTTGAAGGCATAATGGCAAAGAACGAGTTCCTTGAAGACTATAATCGGAATTGGGAACAGCAATATGCAAGGGATTATGAGAATATAAAATATGATGTCCTTGATAGTGGAAACCCTGATTGGGTGACGATGACGCTCACCGAAACTCCTGAAGGAATCAAGAAGGAAAAGGCGCTTACCGATGCCGGTCTTGAAGAGATATATAAACGCCAACAGAAAGTCACCGCAGATTATCAGGCTGCGAAGGACTATGCCGAAGAACAGGGAGACAGGCTTTCTTCTACCACGTTCCTCTTGAACCTTCCTATTCTTACTGCATCTAATGCGATCCAGTTTGGTCGTTTGCTTTCCGGTGGATGGAAGACTTCCCGTAATGTTGCAAAGGGTTTGACCAAGGGTTTACATATTACCGGAAAGGGTATCAGCGCCAATTATGAAGCCCTCGGAAATGTAGCCACCCGCACCATTCTCGGTTCCTTGAAAGTCGGTGGTTCCGAAGCATTCGAAGAAATGGCGCAGGGAACCATATCAAGCGGTGCAAAAGAAGTCGCATCACGCAATCTTGCCACATTCAATAATGATGGTTATGATGAAAAGGCTATCAATTCCGTGCGTGATTGGTTCTCTGGAATGTATGCTGGCGGAAAGGAATATCTGCAAGACCCGAAGAATTGGCAGGAAGGAGCTATCGGTGCTCTTACTGGCTTGTTCGGTATCCCTGGAAGACAATGGAGTGGCGGTGTCGTTGGCGCATATAAAGAAGCGAAGGACAAGATATCTACGGACCGTGAAAGTGCTCGCGTGCTTAACGAGACGGTAAACTCGAAAGAGTTCCAGGATCGCTGGCGTGGTTATATCCGCCACCTGAAATATGATGATGATATGGAGAAGGCATTAAAGAAGGATTCTCCGTATGACTGGCATACTGCCGATGACAAGCAGCTTGCAAACGATGTGATTATGTTCGCTGACGCTGGAAGGCTCGGCGACCTTGAACAAATCGCATCATATTATGGGAACATCTCCGCCGCTGAAGCTGCGGGTATCAAGAATGCCGTAGAAACCGGCAAGGAAGGAGCTGAAGACTTCGCTTGGACAAAGAATCTTTCCCCCGAACAAATTGTCGAAAAAGTAAAGGACAAGGCAAAGACGATAACGGATACCATTGAACAGTATCGTACTTTCTATGAAAGTATGTCTTCGCGTGCTCCTGCCGGTTCTTCGCCTGAGCTGTTGAAAGAAATGGTATTCACCGCGATGCAGATAAAGGCTTATGAAAAGCGTTTCCTTGAAATGCTCGGCAAAACTATGAATGCCATTGAGCCGCTTATCGAGATTCAGAAAGTTTTTGGCGAGAATTGGCAAGTACTTGAAAAGGATGAGGATATCCAGAAACGGGCGAATGACCTTCGTCGTACTTATGAAAACATCTTCAGTTTTATGGGAATGCCTGTTAAGATTCCAAAGAAGATGCAGGATGCGATGGATGAAACCCTTGATTTCCTTGAAGGTTTTGCTACCGGGGACCAGGATACGGTTAATATGATTAAGGATATGCGGAAGCTTTCAAAAAGTCGTTCCGTGTTCTATCAGAAACTGATTACACTTCAGGAGCCCGGTGCAGAAGAAGAACATAAAAAGCAGGCTGCGTCACAGGAGCAGATAAATAATAAGGCTGACCAGAAGGCAAAGGAGATCGAGACAAAGGAACTGACGGATTTCAATAAGGTTCGCGAAGATTATCTCGGCAAAAATGCCAATGAACGTATCGAGTTTCTGAAGACACTCGAAGAGCAGGAGGATAAGAATCCGCACATTAAGGAGTTTATGGACGCGAAGCGAACTGTTGACGGTTTCGCCTCGTTTATGACAACGAATCCCGACGCACACGTTCCTGCCCGAGTTCTTGATTTATTCGTGAAGGAAATACTTCGGAAGGCGAAGGGGCTTGATGAAGTCAAAACTCTTCCGGATAATGTCTTTCCTACTTTTGAAGAGTATGCTCAAGCGGCAAAGAATCCATTCAGCACTCCCAGTCGTGAAGGTTATGAGCGAATCAAGCGTGAGTTTCGTGATGGTATGCAGAAGTATCTCGGCATAGATAATTCTACCCAGACACGAAATACACTTGAAAAGACACCTGTCGTTCCCGACCAGAGCAAAGACGAAAAGCCTACCGGTCAGGATGCTGCTCAACCCGCAAGTGCTGCTCCTGCTCCTGTTTCTCCGGAAAATCCTCCGGCAGAGCCCGCACCAGCGGAGCCCGTTGAACCCGCACAGAAACCGCAAAACGATAATAATGAAATCGTGTCTATCGTTGATGAGTTTAAGTTTACTCCGATGGCACCGGTTCCCACAAGGGAAGAGGCTGTCGAAGATGCTTTCAATGCCGAAACGCAGCCGGAGAAACCTGGAGCAGATGAAGAGATTGATGACAAGACGCCATATTATCGCACAAGTGTTCCTGAAATAAGCACCGGGGAAGCGGCTAAGGCAAGGGAAAGCAATGAAGGACGAGCGAATGCCGATCTTTCAGATTTTCTTGATTACCTTCAGCATCAGGCGGATATCGCTCAGAATAATGCAAATGAAGCCGAAGACGAAGAGTCAAAGGCTGCCTATATTGAAGAACGCGATAAGTGGTTGAAGGACAAGGAAGACTATGAGAAGACCTGGTATGCTCTGAAGGATGCCGGAGCGTTCGACTATATCGCTACGAAGTTGAAGGTCGGAGATGAAATCGAATTCGTAATTCTTCCTGAAAGCCAGTTCCCGTATTATGGGGGTAGGCATCAAATTCTTCTTTGTACTACCGACGAGAATGGGAACCGACAAATTCTTACGCCGCTTCTTTCTTCGAGCAAGAACGGAGATTATCTGAATCTTCGTGAGCTTCGTGAAGCTATTGAGAAGGAATACCGCGAACACCTCGATAAAAATCCGGAAGAAACTTTTGTCTTCAGTAAGAAGTCTCACGTCTGGGCAAAGCGTGCGGGTCAGATAGATTATAAATTTCAGGATAAGGAGAATCAGCTGAACGATATCGGCATTCAGAATATCGCCGGATATTCGAAAGATGCTCCCATTGTATTCATCAATGGCATGGGCAATCCTATTGTCGTTCGCGGTGACAAGCGTATTCTCGAAAAGATACCAGAAGAACTTCAGGTGAATCTTTTTGGCAATCAGCGTCCTGGCTCCGTTTATTATCTCGCTCCGAATGGTGATGACGCTTTCATTCCTGTTCGTTTATATGTTGAACACTTCAACAGGGATACGATGACGAAGATTGATAATCCTTTATTCAATTCCATCAAAAGTATTCTTTCCAGTATAGCCGAGCAGACTGCGAAGATTGATAAGAATTCCGATTGGGAAATCGAGAACGAACGACTCTGGAAGAAGAAACAGTCGCTGCTGAAGTTGCTCTGCGTAGATCACGCTTTCTTCGAACTTGGAAATTATGAAACCATCGGTCCAGCCCTTAAGGTCGTTACCTGGACAAAAGATGAAGAAACCGGCGAGCGTGTCAATAAGGTTGACTTCCGTCGTCCAGACCAGATAACTGCTGAATGGTTGATTGGTAGAATTGCCGATGCGGATTTCTCTTTCCAAATTCATACAGATGAATATGGTGACGTCCTTGAAAACCTCGAAGACTATATCGACAATAATATCTTGACCTCGAATGCGAACAAGCTTCGGGCAAAGGGCGTTGATTTCTATATTCATCCCTGGAATTTGGAGGAACAGGCTTTCAAACCTGCTTCTTCTGCTCAGGTCCAGAAAGAATCACCACAAAGCGAAGAGCATCTGCCAGAAGCGAATGAGGAAAATCCCGAAACGAATCCAACTGGACACGATAGCATTGAGTGGGCTGATGATGAAGGTGTGGATATGTCGGTTGTCAGGAAAAATAATCCTGCTGCGAAACCAGACGAGGACGAGAAACCGAGTGAGCCCGCAAAGGTTCAGGTCAAATCCTGGGATGATTTCGATGATGATTTCCGTGACGCCCTTGAACAAAGCGGATGGAAGAAAGAAGACCACGACGGCATTGACGGATGGGATACATTCGTCGAGAAAGTTAGGAACGGCGAAGAAAGTTTTGATGTTTACAATGCCGCCATCGAATGCGCCGGTGCGTTAATCTCTTGATTTTGTAAGTCTATGTAACAGGTAAGCGACAACGGATATGCCTCCTATAACAAGGAGCCATACGCCTCCGCCGTCTTCGAAAAACGCTTCGATACCTTTTACCAGGGAACCGATAGCGATACAAACCGCCACAGTGACGAGTATTGCCGTAACAGCAAGTCCGAACATTGGCGGTTTTTCCATGTTGTTCTTGTTTTCCATATCATTGTGTTTTCGCAAAGATAAACATTATCCCTAATAAGTGAATTGCTTTCTGTCGGGAAACGGGTTTCTATGCTTGTTATATTTGTGTGTTAAATATTGAGAATATGCATTTCTGTCCAAACATGAAATTGCTTCGTGGGATTCCTGAATTCCAGAAGATGATGGAGTATTATTCCAAGAAGCATTACAGCGAGCCGTATCTTGCAATTGCCCTCGAGCTCTTTAGGGAAAGGCATAATGACAAATATACGCACGACTGGATTCCGGAAAATTCGAGAGATTACGCTGTGTTTACACGCTTCCTCAATCACGAGTTGAGGAAAACGAAACTGACAACCACGGGCGCAACGCTGGAGCGCTCTGAGGTCAGTAATATTTACGATACGCTATACACGCTATATACTCCGGAACAATTGTCCAATCGCCTGAAGATGATTGCGAACAAATTCCGCGAAATTGTTGACGATGAAGAAGAGAAAGATACCATTTATCACGATCGTCAGCAACTTATCAAGTCGTTTGGAAGTGATGGGCGGAACGGATTTATGCGTGTTCTCGACAGGGTGTTCGCGGAATTTGCCAGGAAGTTTGAAAGCGTTGATAAGATAATGGCTGATTATGATGCAGCCAAGCCAAACGCCACTCCCGAACAGCGGGCAAAAGCTAAGGAACGTGCGGAGTATGTGTTTGAAGAAATGCAGACCGTTCTTAATAATAAGGAACGGCTTGGTGCTCTTGCTGCCATCAAGATTGGCGAGAACGAAGGATTCGCAGTCAATGTTTCCAATTTCACTTTCGATATCCGTGAGTTGTCGGAAGAGGATTTGAGTGAACCGCTTTCCGCGAGTGGCGAAAATGACGGAACAGATCCTGAAGAAAGCTCTAAGGGCGACAGATATGCGGATTTCCGCCTTTTCAAGATGATGAATACGCTCGGTCCGAGAGCGAGAAGGCTTATCGGAAGAATCCATAAGACCGACGCTCGTGGACGGCGCGTGAAGGATGACCTTGGAAATGAGCAGTTCCTTGATAATCGTCAGGCGATGGTTACTCTTACAAGAGCTATTCTCAATTCCCGTCCCGAGACGATGCTCGATGACCTTCGTGCGGCTGCTGATTACAGTCCCTGGATTAATGAAGTCATCAATGAATTGGTCGCCCATCCGCAGATGCAGACAACCGTCTGGTGTAATTTCAAGAAGGCGGCTACTATATATGTCTATACCAATCTCAATTCTAAGGAAAAGAATTACGACCCCAAGATTGCGAATACACGTTCATCTGGTCACGCTTTGATGCGTGATGCGGGTGTCAATCTTCAGGCTGGATACGTCCTGAATGAACCGGCGAGCGTCTATGTAGACACCGGTTATCTTCGTTCGCTTGCTGGTATCCGTCAGATTCGTAGCTGGTTTACGAAGGTAAAAAGCAATATCGAGGATGGCGTAAAGAATATCCGTATGGTTGACGGAGATTCCAGGCCGAAAACTCCAGTTCACGAATACGAGAAACTGAAGCCGATAGATGCGATGGCGGAATATCTGAAGCAGAATCCGGAGGTTCTTGAACAGGTATCCAATATGCTTCGTGGCCTCGGTTATTCCGTTACTCCTTCCGATATTGAAACGATTTCCCTTCAGACGATGAATAAGAAAGGATATCGTTTCGTTGCTGGTCGCGGAAATACCAAATCCCTTGTCGGGCGTAATAAGCTGTATCATCTCGTCCAATGGATAGACAAAGCTCTGGCCCAGGCGGAATGGGTTGCTGAAAGCGGGGATGTGAAGACCGGTCAGTATTTCTACAATACATCCACGGATGAGTTCCGGATGATTGACAATTGTCTTGCACTTGCCAAATATGACGAGGTTGAGCCGAGAGTGAACAATGACGGAAAGTCTATGTCCACCTTTAACAATACCAATCTTCTTCATCAGATAGCCGACGAGCTCACCAACGTGGAGGATTTAGATGAAACGTCTTACCAGACTATGCTTGAAAACGAATATCTTCGTTATGAAGGTATGAGTCTTGGCAAGGATGCCGTTGGCTGGTTGAAGTGGTTTAAGGAGGGAAGATTTCACGGAACGGATATGCGTCGTACCTTCCGTGTGTATAACTCGAATGGATTTAATCACGTCGAATATGGCAAGATGACTCGTGAGCAGATTCTCACGAATGCGGCTATTCAGTTCTTCGGCGCATCGAAGATGTTTTCCCGTGGTTCTGATCCGTTCTGTGCCGTCATGTTCCCCATCGAATCCGACTACACCACGGCTTACGACTTTATGTATGTTCCGATGCTTAAGGTCGGAGAACTTTTCGATGAATCAACGGGTGAATACGGATATCAATCCGAGCTTGTCGATGCTCTTGTCCAGGAAGTTCTTGTCGAACTCGAACGCATTTCGTCCATTGAAGAACGGATTAAGAACGATCCAGACGGAAAGAAGCGGGCGAAACTTACCGTCTATGAACGGGAAGGCTTGAAGTTTCAGATATTTCCCGAATTCAATACGAATGGTTTCCGTGAGGAATATACCGCCTTGTCCGATAAGGCCAAGGAGCTTGATAAGAAGAGCCCCTTGTTCGGAATTAATTCAGGTCTGGAGGGCGGCTCCGCTAACGAAGCGTACAAACTGGTTCGCCAACGGGTTGCTGAGCAGCTTCAGAAAATCCGCGAAAAAGATATTGAAACAGTTGAAAAGTCCGGCATCCTTAAGAACTATAATCTTCATTCTTACGGATTGTATTCCAAGGATGGAATGGTCAAGTCGCTCAGTGCCGCCAACCAGAAGAAACTCGATAACTGGTTCTTCAATACTTTCTACGCCCGTCTTCAGATGACGAAGATTTGGGATGGTGGTCTTCATAACTTCGATGGGCTTATCGATTTCGAGAAGCGAAATATGCTTACCCATGCCACTCGCACTTCATTGTACACGAAGGCGATGTGGAATGGTGAACAGGTTGGAAAGGAGTCGCAGAATGTCGTTTATGTCGGAGACGAGGTATCCGCTTCTGCTTTTTATGAAGATATCAAGTCTGTCTTGAAAGACCTGAAAGATGATAAGGTTATCACGGCGAGACAATTTCGCGGTATGCTTCGGGCGTATGCGAAAATCAAGTCCACTGATGGCCAGGGAATCAGAACGCTCGAATCTTATCGCTCCGTTATGGTTATGACGGATCAATGGGATGACAGACACGAGGATGCGTATCAGCGTGTTATAAAGGGTTCGCCGCTGAAAGGTGATATTGATTTGTTTATGCAGCCAATCAAGCCGGTTGCTTCCGGATTTGAACATATTGATGCTGCCGAAGGAGAAAATCAGAAACCCGTAAAGCTTACGTTCCTTCATAAGTATTCTGAGATTTGCCTTCTTCCTGTCGCCCTTGCAAAGTATTGTCAATCGGCGAAATCGGTTCCGCTTCGCGCCTTCGATATCGCACAATCTCAATTAAAGAAAGCCGGAAAGCCCGTGGATATGTTCCTGTTCCACTCCGGAGCGAAGGTTGGAGCTCATTCCATTATAAAGCCCTTCCAGCGTTGGGGTGATTTCAAGACCGATGAGGAACGCAGGGCTCACGGATGGAATGGCGAAAAACTGTCTGACAGAATCTTGAAGAATACAAATTCCATCAAGAACTATATCGTCAAGTCCATCAACGAAAACAAATGGACCGTCCACGAGATCCCGTTCAAATATTATGGTATCGCCGCTTCAACTCCGCCACACGGCGTAGATGACAGGATTGCTCGTGCCTCGCAGAAGGAGAAGACCGTTTGGGCTAACATTTCTCCGAATGATGAGATCACGATTACCATCAATGGTCAAAGAAAACGAATGAAGGCAACCGCCGCCAGGGATTTGTATTATAAAATCAAGACGGCGACTATTATCGAGTCTTACGAGAAGCTTCGTTCGATGTTTGATGATACGGATGAACTTGAACGGGTTTTTCAAACCGAACTTGCGAACAAATCCTATCAGCCGCAAGAACTGAAGTTCGCTTTGTCCCATCTGAAGAACGGTACGTTTGCTGTTCCGTTGTTTTCTCCGGGTGTAGAGCATCAGGTTCAGCAACTGCTTGCTTCTATCATTAAGAAACGGATGACCAAGGTAAAGACGAAGGGCGCCAACGTCCTTGTGTCTACGGCACTCGGTATGGAAGTGGATGTCAGCCCGTATGAGGGTTCGGATGGCTTCCCTGAATCGTTCAAGCTCGGTATCGAGTTTGGCGGAGAAGGCAGGAACAAACATCTGAAATGGTTCGATGCCGGTCTTCCCCTCCCTGAAGCATTGAAGGAGTTTGCAGACAAGAATGGAAATATCACCCCCGAAATGCTCTGGGGTAAAGACGGAACGGGTAAGACGGAAGGTCTTGTCTTTGAAGGCATCATTCCAATCGAAGCACTTCTTTTCGATGCTTCCCGTACTCCTTCAGATGCGGAGCACTCCACCGTTCCCTGTCGCGTGAAATGGTTTTCCGCCAAAATCGAAGGCGGCAATGCCAAGATTGCCAAGGAAGCGATGGTTACTACCGGTCAGGACTTCGATGGTGATAAGCTTCGTATGGATTTCAAGGAATATGATGTCATTTGGGATGAGGACAAGCTGAATGAAGAATACGACAGGCTCCTTGGCATCGGAACCGAAGAAGGCGCAGCCAATCTCGCTATCGGAAATATCCGTAACAGAGACGTGAACCGTGCGTTAAGTGGATTTAAGAAATGGCGCGAATGGGCAATCAGCGATTCTAATCCTGATAAGATGAAATATCGCAAGGTCAGGGTTGTCGAGTACGATATGAATAAATCGCCGCTTGAAAATAGCGCTCGCGCACGTCATAATATGATGATGCAGCTGACCTTCGGACAGTTGACTTCTCCTGCCGGTTCCCGTCGCGTCCTTATTCCCGGTGGTTGCGAGGAATCGAAAATCTATGCCAAATCCTTGCAACTTATCCGCCTTGCTACAAATGATGAAATCAAGAATCAGTTGTTCAAGACGATGACTGATGATGAAAAGCACGGCGGATTGAATATGAGCATCGAGGATGCGGCTGAAGCGTTACAGAATACGAATACGCTTTACGAAGCCCTTATCGGAATGGATGACGGAATGCTTACTACGCTTGTTAAATCTGTCGGAAGCACAGATGTTCCATATTCCCTTACACACGCCGTAGACTCCTTCGAGTATTTGATGGGTGGCGCTGAGATGATTGGCATCTATGCCTTATACAATTCTGCCGCACAGATGATGCAACGGCTGGATTTGCATTATGTTCCTTTTACTGCTTCTTGGGGTGAAACATTTGATATCACTCTGTTCCCCGATTTGAATGACGGTAAGAAGATTGATAAGCTGTTCGATATAAAGAATAAACGCGGAAATCTTCTCTCCCTTGGCCTTGCCCGTCTTCTGAACGCAGCTGTTGATAATGGTAAGGACCCTATTCTCGGTCTGTTGAATCAGACGAAGGAAATGGCGGAAATCACTTCGTTCCTTTTCGCTGCCGGCATAGACGAAGAGCAAGTCCACTTGATTATGAATCAACCCGCTGTCGTTGAGTTGATTCACAGATTGAAGGGTCGTGACAGCGAAGGTATGGAAAAGGAGATCGACAAGCTTGTTGCTGAAATCCAGAATCAGTTCGGCGACAAGGCATTATCGTTCACGAAGGGAATGGAATTGGTTTCCAAGATGAACAAGGATGATTATGTTGCTGCTATTCCGAATTCCTTCCAGAGCTATACGAAGACGGAGGATATGGATGCTGCGAATAAGCAAACCGCCGTTCTGTATCTTCTGAACCATTTACGTATTGCCGCTAACAACCTTGCCGAGTTCACTCGTCTTACCAGGCCAGAATCTGATTCCGGCGCAATTGGTTCATCTGTCGCAAACATCATCAATAAGCTTGTGTCGCTTACCAAGTTCCGTAATAAGTTATTGAAATCCAGTGATTCGGAGATTCGAATTAAAGGATTGCGTGAAGTTATGGCCAAGATTGGCATTCACGATGGAATGGATAACGAACATCTTCTGTCGATGTTTGAGAACAAGGGCTTGTCCGAGGTTGTTGCCTTGAATACTCTGATGATGGATTCTTCGCTTGATATGCTGAAGCCGTTCTTCCCGCAAGCAAGAATGGACTGGGTAACCACTATTATGGAAGTCATGGATATGTACAAGTACAAGAATCCACAAGACGGTATCATTGAAAAGATTGCCCAGGAGATGATTCTCTGGAAATTGCTTTCTGACAGAAAGTTCATAGCCGGAGACCCGAAGGAAGAACAGAAACGAATCATTGTCGAGGTCCCTTCCGATCTTGCCAAGTTGAAGAAAAGGATTGAGGATGCCAAGCAAAATCCTGAAACTGATAAAGCTGCGGAAGCATTGATTGGAAATACTTTCCTCGAAAAGCTTACTACAACTTCTCCGGAAAACTCCAGGACAAATCCGAGAATATCATTCAGCCTTAATGGTCCGGCTGTTGAAGGAACTGCGGACAGTATTCGGGCTTATTGGAACGAACTGCTTAATAGCGAAGACAAGTCCATCCGTCAGCTTGCAATTGACTTGTTCAAGTATAATATGTACACGAACGGATTTGGATATGGAATGTATGAATTCTCGCATTTCGCCCCATTCTCCGTTCTTGAAAGAACTCCCGGTTATCTTACTGCCCTTGAAGGTATTTTGAATCAGTCTTGGGAAGATAATGATGACAAGGAGAATTTCATTCAGCAGTACATAATGAATCACTGGGGCGACAAGAAGTTCCTCACTTTCGTACCTGAATCAAAACTTCCTAACTATATCCGTGTTCCTCGTGGCCTTAGTCCTCTTGGTCCTAAAGCGGATGAAGCCGCCAGACAGCGAATCCCCGCTGATGCGAGATATATTGTTGTAACTAAGGGTTCCGGCGAAGACAGGGTTGAGGAATTGGTAAGGCTTGGCGAAAAGACCGGTGGTGTCTTCCATCTCCTTTCTGAACCTGTTCCCGGAAAGAAGCTCGCTATTGTCCTGAACAACGGTCAATGGACCAAGCAATATAATCCGTATGTAAGATATGATGTCATCGAGCCGGTTTTCCCCGGTAACGATTCTTCTTGGGGCGTTCTTGATGCTGCGGATGACAATGCATATGCCGAATCGGATTACAGTAGTGATCCTGCCGATCCCGATTATACTGAACAACATACGAATTCTCTTGGCTCTAAGAAACCGATTGTCGGGAAAAAGAAAGTGCTTGGTACTTCATTCTTCGGACTGACGAAGAAAACGGAAGGAATCAGGAAATTACAAGACAAAGCTAAGGCGGCTTCGGCTGAGAACGCTGTTTCGGAAAATGAATCCGAACGGGAAACACAGCCTGTGCAGGAAAATGAAAGACTTATATTCCGTCAGGATTCGTCTTCCGATTATCCGAGCAGAACCAAGAAGAACGCAAAGGCTGATGCTACGATTGCTTTCGCTCTTGATTTTAACACTCGTGGTGAGAAATTGACAAAAGACCTTGTTGTTAGTCAAGGGAAGCAATATATCCCCATCACCCTTTTTGATGACTTGCAGGTTAATGACGAGATGATTGATTCCGTTGTCAGTATGCTCAATGCCGTTAACGCAAAGTCACTGAACATTGCCGGTAATGGAATCTATACGTTGAAGAGTAAATTTACGCAGCAGCAGATCGACGATTATGTCTATGAAGTTCTCCGCCGTGTCGTAAATCATCCGGCATTGAATAATCCGATAGAATCCATCAGAAGCGGTGGTCAATCTGGTGTTGATGAAGCAGGAGCAAAAGCCGGTGTTCTCCTTGGAATCAAGACCGGCATCCTTGCTCCGATGGGATGGAAGTATCGCAACATCAACGGCGTTGATATTTCTGGTGAGCAATCCTTTAAAGCTCGTTTTGAATCTACGCTTGAAGCGGCTTCCAGATATGATGGAATGGAGAATGTGGATTTGACACCTGAAGATTTCAATAAATATGCTCCGGGTGGTGCCGAACCCACGGAACAAGCACCTTCGCCTTCTGGCGTTCCTATGCTTGGTGTCGGCTTCTTCAAGGGTAAGGGCAAGATGTTGTCTATTGCCAGACTATCCGAAGATGGAACTGTCACTGTTGAAAAGGTAGAACCAACTCCCGAGAATATCCGTGAAGCGAGAAGACAGCAAATTTTTGCAGAACTAAACTCCAAACTCCGCGAAATTCTTCGTGAAAAAGGAGTCGCCATTGGTGTTCTTGACGAATTCGAAGCCAGGCTTTCTCTTGCCGGTATCACCGATTTTGACACCGCAAGCGTAACTGCCGAGGGACTTCTGGAAATGATTCGTCTCGCAGAAGGCTATCGCGGCGAAGAGGCTCTTCCTGAAGAGTTCGCTCACTTGGCCATTGAATTGATTGGGCGCGACCATCCTCTTGTCGCTCGCCTGTTGAATTCTTTGTCTGTCAATGACGATGCCCTTCGTGAAGCATTCGGTGATGATTACGACGAATATATGCGGGCTTATGATTCCGATAGGGAGAAGATGATATTGGAAGCCGCCGGCAAACTCGTCGCAAAACAACTGTTCCGTGAGCAGGAAATCAGCACGAGTCCTATCCGGCGCCTGATTCATCGTATTTCCGATGCGATCAAGAACTTCCTGCGTAGGTTCCGTCGTAGCGAAATCCAAAATGCTATCTTCGAAGCGAACGATATCGCTTCCGGACTTGCCCGTGAACTCCTTGGTGGAAGAATACTCGATGACAGGACGCTCAATGACATCAAGGCTTCCGGCGAGCTATATGCCAAGGCGAAGAAAATCAAGGAAGACCTTACTGATAAGAACGACCTTCTGCATCGTATTCTTAAAACGGAAGTCAAGCGACTTTCTATCTTCCAGAGCAGAATTGGTTATGATGCGGACAAGGCGAAGAAATCTCCCTCCATCATTGCAACCGAGAAGCAGATTGAAAACCTGAGGAAATCTATCAAGAACCACAAGGTTGAAGATGCGGTCATAACTTATATGGCGGATTCATTCGACTTCCTGGAAAAGACCTTCAAGAAGATGGAGGAATATATCGCCAGTGGTCAGCCCGCAAACAAGGTCTGTAAGCGATTGAACCTTGTTCGTGATACGCTTTATAGCTTCTCCGCCGTAATGGATGATGTAAACAAAGCAATCACCGAAGGAGAAATCCAGGATTCCGTTGATTTGACGAATGCAATCAGCAAGACTGCAACCGCCCTGTCTAAGTTCTATCAGTTCTACAACAGACACGCAATGTACTACTTCGAAGGTATGCTGAAGAATATCTACGGAGAGCACGGCATCACTGTTGACATTGGTCGTGACAAGGGACGGGTGATTACCATCGCTGAAATGGCTCGTCGTGCCGACAAGGATATATCGCTTGCTTCCCGCTGGTTCCATTCCATAGCTGACTGCAACGACTATGTGCTGAAAGCCATCGATGACCTTACCCGTGACGCCAAATACGAAGCAAGAAGGCGGATGCAGGAAATCAAACCGAGAATTGAAAAGGCTGTCTCAGACCTTTATCGTGAAACCGGTTCGAAGGACCAGAGCTTCATGTTCGAGATGAAGCGGTACGACGGAGGCAAATGGTGCAATGGGAAGAAAGATGATGGCGAACTTCATAAGACCGGCAAGTACATCAGTGTGGAGAAATCCAGAACGCTGTCCAAGGCTCAGAAGAATTTCTACGATACCATTATGGATATCAAGAAGGAGGCGGACAAGTTCGTCCCTGAATCGCTTCTTGAAGATGACAAGATCGTGATGCTTCGTAAATATACTTGGGATCGCGTCAAGGAATCCGAAGGAA
>Ga0265298_10004250_pt1 | contig 18409 bp, 8 predicted proteins | sample AusTroGonzalo_MG_3_FD_193486 | JGI IMG/M metagenome (GOLD analysis project Ga0265298, IMG submission 193486) | Bovine rumen microbial communities from tropical cattle in Woodstock, Queensland, Australia - Gonzalo_01 | ecosystem: Host-associated > Mammals > Digestive system > Stomach > Rumen ... | reverse complement strand
AGGGTGACAGAACGCCGATGTACAGGGCGTTTGCACCCTTTTTCGAGACCGTCAGGGGTGACAGAAGGGTGACAGGAATGGCGCAGGGGGAGCGCGGCCGTCTCGGCGGCATCAGTTAGCGTTCGCAAAAGAAAGAAATGGCTTTTATATTAAAAGAAATTGGAATAATGAGAATAATTGGCTTGCGCGAGAGTGTCGTAGGCAGAATTATTCTCATTATTCCAATTTCTTTCAATAATCATCTATGGGCATTTCTTTCAACCGTACAGGTGGAGATGGATGGCATGACCATGCGGCGGGAGGCCGGAGGCCACTTAGCCGGTGAATTCTCGAGAGAATCTGTCGGCGGAGAGACACATAGTCATCCCTACGTGTGCTTACGGCATTGAATTCTCTCGAGAATTCAATGCGACAAAGCGTTGTCTTCACGATAACAACCGTTTGTCTTGGTATTAGGAGCCAAGGGAATCTTCTTAGGAACCTCGTGGAACCGTGCTCTTCCGCGTTTTCCCGTTCCAAAAGGCTAACGATGGCAGAATCCTGTCACCCTTCTGTCACCCCTGACGCCCTCGAAAAAGGGTGCAAACGCCCTGTACATCGGTGTTCTGTCACCCTTGCACCCTTAAAGAAGAAAATTCCCTACTGTGCGGTTGAAAGAAATCAAAAAGAAACGGCTTTTTTATTGAAAGAAATTGGAATAATAGGAATAATCTTGCGCAACTTGAGTTAGCGTATAAAATCAGGAAAGGCGGCCGCCGATATTCTCATACAGACCACCGCCACTATTAGTTTTACCATAACTAACATGTTTCCTTTCAAAAACTAACTACTAACTAACAACTAAACTTATGAAAAAAACTTTACTTCTATACTTTGTCAGAACTTTACTTGTATCCTTATCAATTTTTGACGGTGCAAAGATAGACATTTTTTTTATTACTTGCTATCTCGCACGTCTCGCAACTTTTATTTTTTGTTCAGTCATCAAAAAAACTGCAATTATTCGTGCTTTTAGTGCCTTTTTTCCCGCTTTTCGTGCTGTTTTTCCTATTTTAAGTACTATTTTCCCTTTATTACCCACACAAAACCGCCGCGCGGTTGGCAGGTGACGACAGGCTGATCAGACAGGCGTTCGGCATTGGCTATACGCCATCCGTTGTTGTCTGTGTCTCCATCGGCAAAGACCGTGGCCTGACAGCCATCGAGGCCGATAGTCGACAGGTTGGGAGTGATGGTCTTTACGCTGTCAGTGCCATTGATGCCTGCTACATACCAGGTGTTTCCGCTACGGCGGGCCAGCACGGCATGGTCGCCAGGATATCCGCTGAGCAACCGGGTGTCGTCCCATACGGTGGGCAGCGCGGTAAAGAACGCCTTCACCTCGTCGGGCTGTGCCAACAGGCTTTCAGGACGGTCGGCCAGATGCTGAAGCCCACTCTCGTAGAGCACGGTGAGTGCCAGCTCATGGGCATTGGTGGTGATGTGCGGATGCTGCGAGTTGCTGAAGGCGCAGGGGGTATAGTCCATCGGCCCCACCACATTGCGGGTGAAAGGCAGCGTAGCATTATGACAGGCAGCCTTATTGGTGAACGTGGGAACATTATTATACCATTCGGCGCCATAGACGCCTTCAGTAGTTAGCAGGTTGGGCCATGTACGCTGCCATCCCCTGGGAATGGTTGCACCGTGGAAGTTGATGAGCAGATGATGGCGTGCAGCGCTTTCAAGCAGGTCGAGACAATACTCCATGTTCATCCGGTTGTCGCCGGAAAAGAAGTCAATCTTCACGCCAGCCACGCCGATACGCTCACACCAGGCGAATTCCTTCTCACGGTCCTCGGGCTTGTTCAGCCGGTATTTAGGCGTCGGGGCGCCGTCAACCCATCCCACACTGGAGTTATACCAAATCAGTGGGCGCACGTTATGGTCGTTGGCATATTTCACAGCGTCTTCAATAGTGAAGCCGTCGCGCATCTGATCCCATTCAGCATCGATGAGCACATAGGGAAGACGGAGCGCGACGGCCAGGTCAACATAGCGTTTTATGATAGAATAGTCGTTAGAACCATGATTATACGCCCAGTAGATCCAGGACACGACACCGGGATGTATCCAGCTCACATCGCTAATCTGCGAGGGATTGCTCACGTCGGTGACGAGCGTCGAGGCCACAATGTCGGCCAGCGAGCCGATGATGACAATGCGCCAGGGCGAATGCCATGTCCCTACAGGTGTGGCATCGTTGGTGTCGGGCACCACGCTGAACAGCTCACCATCATTGTAGAGGCATGAAGCGCTCTGCTGCCGCTCGATGTTTGCCTCAGTGATCAGCGCAAACAGCCCGTCGGCAGGCTCAACAAGTGCCGGATAGCCCCAACGGCGGTTAAAGCCATCGGCGCTCACCGTGGTAGGGCTGTAGGAGGGCACTGGCTTCACACGTGCCGTTACCGACAGCGGGAAGAATCCCTCGTAGGAATCGGCCCACTGCTGCATCCACCGCCGGGTACCTTCAGGAATACGGAAGGCTGTCAATTCGCGAGGCAGTGCAGCACCGGCAAGATCAGACAGCTCGTATCGGAAGGCAAGGCCGTCGTTGTACATTCTCACCACGAGGGTAACGCCGGCAGAGAGCGTCACGCGGTATTCATTGGCAGCGTTCGTAGGATGCAGCCTTTTGCCCGCCACCATCGTATAGTCGGCATCGATACGGCGAGGCGCATCACCGACAGGCACGAGCCCAGCCACGCCGTAGCCCATCTGCGGTATTTCGAGCACACGCTTGCCCTGACAGGTCACCACGTAGGTGCCATCGGCGAGCGACATGGCGATGCGTCCGTTGGGCGACACCGCCTGAGCTGCGTCTGCTGTTACTGTGCACAGCAAAGCAAGCAATACAAACCATATTCGATGTCTGATCATCTCTTTTCAGTCGTTAAAATGTTTAGCGAATGCAAAGATACTGCTTATTATCCAACACAGGTTTCAGCAGTGTGTCACAATCTATCGCCAACGTATCAAATTATGGTTCGCGCGCGCGCATGAAATGCAAACAAATACAAAAACAAACGAAACAAATGTGAAAATATGCGTAACGAGCAGAAAAACACGTCGTACAAAATAGAAAAAGCCTTGCGTAAATAATATGTAACTTTGCATCGGCTTTACCGTAAGTTTGCATAAGCAATACAAAAACAGTGCCATAACAAACATAATAAGCATAAAATTTAACTTACCAACGAATGAAGATCGAAAGACTATTCTGGACGTACAGTCGGCAAAGAAAGCCTTACTCGCTACGGCGATGGGCACTGACTGCGGCCAGCGCACTACTTCTTGGTAGCAGTGTCTTTACAGCGTGCACAGCTTATGATCTCGACGAACGTACTCCCGAAGGATGGGGCTCGAGTATCTACAACTGGCTCAGCGAACAAGGCAACTATACCAACACCGTGCGGATGATTGACGACCTTGGCTATCGTGAAGTGTTAGCCAAGACGGGTTCGAAAACGCTTTTTGTGGCCGACGACGCGGCCTACGAGCGGTTTTTCCGTAACAACCACTGGGGTGTGAGCAGCTACGGGCAGCTCTCTACCTCGCAGAAGAAGCTGCTGCTCTTCGGGAGCATGATTGACAACTCCATGCAGCTGAACACGCTGCCCAGCGTGGAAGGCACTCCGCCCAAGGAAGGCGAGTGTATGCGTCGCTTTGCATCCAGCACCGCGTTCGACTCGGTGGCTGTGCTCAGTCCGAAACAGATGCCAGACAATCCCTACTGGCAGCGTCACCGTGAAGCCGGGGTACCCATGGTCTGCATGATGGACAACTCTACGGTGCCCTTGGTGCAGTTCATCGAGAAGCAGCTCGTGAACAAGCGCATCACCAATGCCGACTACGACTTCATCTACAACCATACCACTCAGCGCCAAGCCGGCGACGCCAGCATCAACGGCGTACAGGTGGAGCAGCCAAACATCAAGTGTTCGAACGGCTTCATCCATAAGATGAGCGAGGTGATTACACCGCTGCCCAACATGGCCGAGCTGCTCAGGCAAAAGCCCATAGCCAGCAAGTTCACCGGACTGTTGGAGCGCTTCTGTGCCCCCTACCCCATGGATCAGGCCACAGCCACGCAATACAACTACCTGTACGACGCCCATGTGGACACCGTGTACCAGAAGCGATTCTTCTCGGAGAAGTCGCAGGACGGCCAGCCGGTGAAGAACACGCCCGACAAGGGTCCGGTGAACGGACAGCTGAAATTCGACCCGGAGTGGAACGCCTACTATGCCGGTTTGAACGACCAAGACGGTAACGTGGTGATGCAGCGCGACATGGCAGTGATCATGGTGCCCAGCGACGACGCCATGAACAAATACTGGGAGGAAGGTGCCGGCCGCGTGTTGAAAGACTACTACCACAAGTGGGAAAACGTACCCGACGAAGTGATTTCCAAGCTCATCAACAACAACATGCTCAGTTCGTTCGTCTCGTCGGTACCCTCGAAGTTCCAGGGTATCCTCAACGATGCCAACGACCCCATGGGCGTGGAAGAGGAAGCCATCGACTCCGTATGGCTGGGCTGTAACGGTGCCATCTATCTGACCAACCGCGTCTACTCGCCCACAGCCTACGTCAGCGTGTCGTTCCCCGCACTCATCAACGAAACCATGCGCATACTCTATTGGGGCATTGAGCAGTTGCAGTACAACGTCTACCTGAACTCACTCAACTCGTACTACAGCTTCTTCATTCCCACCAACAATGCCCTGCTGCAATACATTGACCCGTGTTCCTATGGCAAGAACCAGACGCAGCTCATGCGTTTCCACTACGACGCCACGAAGGTGAACAAGGAGGAGCGCGTATGGGCCAGCCTATGGAACTACGACATGGAGACGGGCGAGATTGGCGACTCGATAACGCGTATTACAGACTACAACACCATCCGCAACCGCCTGAAGGATATCCTCGACACGCACATCGTTATCGGCAACGTGGAAGACGGACACACCTTCTACCGCACGAAAGGCGGCACGGAGCTACGCATTACCAACGCCAGTGCCGGCGAGAACGGCATGACCGTGGAAGGCAGCTTCCAGATGAATGAGGGACAGCCTGCCCACATCACCTACGTCTACGACCAGACCGCCGGCGGCAACGGCAAGAGCTATATCCTGGACAACGAGCCCATCATGGGCACAAGGCATACCGTGCGCGACGTGCTGGCCTCACGCGAGGAGTTTTCCAAGTTCTTGGAGCTGATGGACGGCAGCGGACTCTTTGAGCAGATACACAACAAGCGCAATGCCACCGCCGGACAGAACATCTCGTCGTTCAACACCTACCACTACACGGTCTATGTGCCGACAAACGCCAGCATCGAAGCCCTGCAGAAGGCGGGCAAGCTGTCTTCATGGGAGACTGTCGACGCCTACGAAGAGGCGGGCAACACGATGCTGAAGACGCGTGACTCGCTCCAGATTGTGAATTTCCTGAAATACCATATCCAAGACAATGCCCTCTTCATTGGTGCAGAAGAAGAGAGTGGCGACTTTGAGACCGCTGTGGTTGACCCGTCGACCGAGCGCTTCTACCGCGTGAGTGCTTCCCTGGAAGCCAACGGCATCAACCTGCGTGACCATGCCGGCAACAACCGCTACGTGTTAACTGCCGACCCGCGCCTCTTCAACTTGGTGGCACGCGAATACCAGTACGACACTGCCGACGCCACCAGAGCCAATAACATTGAGACGTCATCGTCAGCGGTAGTACATCTCATCAACGAACCCTTGATGATTGAAAATTGAAACAATGATGATTATGAATACGATAAAACAATTATTCCGTTGTGGAGATTGGACGAAGATGATCTGGATTGTAGCTTTCCTGCTACAATTAACCATCTTCACGTTTCAATCTTCAATCTGTTACGCGCAAAAGACCGGCGATATCATCAGCGGTACGGTAACCGACGATTTCGGCCCGGTAATGATGGCCAACGTCGTCGAGATAGATGCCGCCAACCGTATCGTGGCCTCGGCAGTGACCGACGCCAGCGGTAACTTCTCCTTCAAGCTGAAGAATCCGAAAGACCACCTGCGCATCACCTACGTGGGATACAAGACCGTAACACTGCCCTTCAACAAGACAAAGTTCACGGTGAAGATGCAGGACGCCACACAAATCAAGGAAGTGACCGTGACCTCGAAGAAGAAAACGCAAGGCTCGGGTCTGGCCATTCCCGTGGATGAAATCTCTACCGCCCAGCAGAGCATTAACATGAGCGAGTTTGAGGGTCTGTCAATCACCACCGTCGACGAAGCGCTGCAAGGCCGTATTGCCGGTCTTGACATTGTGGCCAACTCCGGTAACCTGGGTAGCGGCACCTCCATGCGCCTGCGCGGTGTGTCGAGTATTAATGGCAGCAGTGAGCCGCTCATCGTGGTTGACGGCAACGTGTGGGAAACCAACACCAACGACTTCGACTTCTCCTCAGCCAATGAAGAGAAGTTCGCTGAGCTGCTCAACGTCAACCCTGAAGACATTGAAAGCATTTCCGTGCTCAAAGACGCCGCCGCCACCGCCATCTGGGGCTCGCAAGGTTCGAACGGTGTCATCGAAATCAAAACCAAGCGCGGTACACGAGGAAAGACTCGCGTCAGCTACAGCTTCCGCCTTACCGGCACCTACCAGCCCAACGGCTACCAGATGCTGAATGGTGACGAATACACCATGCTGCTGAAGGAAGAATATTTCAATCCGACGCTGAGCGACGCTTCCAGCAACATTCCCGAGCTGAACTACAATCCCTCGTTCCCTGAATACGAGATGTACAACAACAACACCGACTGGCTGAAGGAAGTGAAGAAGACCGGCTGGCGACAGAACCACTACCTGGCCCTGAGCGGCGGCGGTGAGAAAGCTCACTTCCGCATTGGCGCCGGCTACGACCGTGAGACGGGTTCTATCATCGAACAGCAGTTGGACCGCTTCACCTCGCGCGTCAACCTGGACTATTTCGTCAGCGACCGCATCAAGATTGAGACAAACATTGCTCTTACCTACACCAAGAACAAGAAGAACAACGGCGACCTGCTGGCCATTGCCTACGTCAGGATGCCGAACCTTAGCATTTACGAGCAGGACAAGCAGGGCAACGACCTGGCCGACTACTACTCCATGCTACCAACGGTATCGAACCAGCTGCGCGACCAGCTGAGCTACAAGAACCCCGTAGCCTTGGCCCATTTAGCCAAGAACAACGAAACCAGCTATAACATTACGCCGGAATTCAAGCTGCGCTACAACCTCCTGGGACTTGACGACGACCATCACCGGCTGAATTATGAAGGTAAGGTGGTGTTCAACATCTTCAACCGCTATGAAGACCAGTTCATGCCCCTGTCGCTGAGCACAACGGGATGGAACGACACCGACAGCAAGCAGAGCAACCGCACAACGGCAAGCTCTTCGAAGAGCCTTGGCGTGACCACCGAGCACACGCTCACCTTCACTCCGGCATTCAAGAACAAAGACCACTCTCTGACGATGCTGCTACGCGGACAGCTCACCAGCGGAAACTCGTCGTCTCAAAGCACCAGCTTATGGGGCCTGCCCTCTGGAAGCATAGAGAGCACTGCGGCCGAAGGTATTATCGACGGCATGTCGACAGGCAGCGGACAGTGGCGAAGCATTTATTTCACTTACTCGGCACACTATGCTTACAAAGGCCGCTACATGGCCGACTTCTCCATACGCCGCGACGGCAGCACGAAGTTCGGCGACGACCAGCGCTGGGGTAACTTCCCTGCCCTGTCACTGAGATGGAACATCAGCAAAGAGCCGTGGTTCAAGAAAGCACTGCCCCTCATCTCGATGCTCTCCATCCGTCCGGGTTGGGGTATCGTGGGTAAACAGCCCGGTGCCGAGGCGCTCTACTTCAGCAAGTATCGCAATGGCGAAGGCTATATGGGCCAAGGCTCTGTCTATCCACAGAACATACAGCTGAAGAACCTGAAGTGGGAACAGAAAAAAACATATAACTTAGGTGCCGACTTCGGTATTTGGAACGACCGCTTTACGGGAAACGTTGAAATGTACTGGCAATATACCAGCGACCTGCTCATGGGCAACCGCGGTATTCCCACCTCGTCGGGCTATTCCACACTGGCCTACCAGAACGTGGGCGACATGAAGAACGTGGGATGGGAGTTCAACCTCAACGGCAACGACATTATCAAAGCCGGAAAATTCGGCGTAGATTTCAACGTGACCTTTGCTAACAACAAGAACCAGATAACGGCCATGGATGAGACCTGTCTGGCCTCACTCAACAATGAGTTCAACCGCTCCAATGGCTCCTACCTCACCCGCGTAGAACTGAACACGGCCTTAGGAAGCATCTATGGCTTCCGCTACAAGGGCGTCTATCAGTATAGCGACTACTCGGCCGAAGAGGTGCCTGGCGTGAGCGGCCCCGACGCTCCCGTGGCTCGCGACAAGTATGGCGTGGTTATCCTCGACGAGAACCAGATGACCAAGCCCATGATGTTCTGTGCTGGAAGTGTGAACTATGAGTTCCGCGGCGGTGATGCCAAATATGAGGACATCAATGCCGACGGCCAAATCAACGAGCTCGACATCGTCTACTTAGGCTCTTCGCTGCCGAAGTTCACCGGCGGTTTCGGCTTCAAGCTAAAGTATGGCCGCCTGATGTGGAACAACCAGTTCAACTTCCGCTACGGCAACAAGATTATCAATCAGGCACGCATGGAGGTGGAAAAGATGTACGACAACAACAACCAGAGCCGCGCCGTGAACTGGCGCTGGCGTGTGGAAGGCGACATTACCGACATTCCCAGAGCATTGCGGCAGAGCGGTTACAACTGGCTCGGCAGCGACCGCTTCGTGGAAGACGGTTCCTTCATCCGACTGAACTATTCGCAGATTAGCTACTCTCTCGATCCGAAGGTCATCAAGAAGTGGGGCCTGACACAGGTCAGCCTGTATGTCTCGGCCAACAACCTCTTCTGTCTGACCAAGTATTCGGGAGCCGACCCCGAGGTAGGCTACGGTACGTTAGGCATTGTCTACGACGGCGCCAAGACACCGCGCGCCAAGTCGTTCACCGGTGGCATCACCATACAGTTCTAAATGAGGTATGAAGAATGAAGTATTTGCTACCGCACAATGTGGATTCAACAATAATAATATGAACAATATGGAAAAGACAATAAATACAATAAGGAAAAGGAGTCTGAAAATGACGATGAAGTGGCTCGGCGCTGCCTTCTTCATTCTTCAGTCTTCAGTCTTCGTTTCCTGCAGCGATTTCCTCGACATCCTGCCCATGAACGATGTGGTATTGGAGAACTACTGGACGGAGAAGGCCGACGTAACCAGCGTGATGAACAGTTGCTACGAAGCTTTTGAGAACAGCGACGCCCTCACACGCATGGCTGTGTGGGGAGAGCTGCGCAGTGACAATCTCCGCATGGGTGCCAGCGTACCCAACGACATCAATGAGATTCTGAAGGAGAACCTGCTGCCCTCGAACCCCTATTGCAACTGGTCGAAGATCTACGATGCCATCAACCGCTGTAACATTGTGTGCCACTACGCACCCATGGTGCAGGCCATCGACCCGAACTACACAGAAGATGAGATGCGCGCCACCATCGCCGAAGCCTCGACGCTGCGCGCACTGGCCTACTTCTATTTAATACGCACGTTCCGTGACGTTCCCTACACCACGGCACCGAGCATCGACGACTCGCAGAACTACATTCTGCCGGCCACGCCGTTCGACACTGTCGTCGACTCTCTCATCACCAATCTTGAGAGCATCAAAGGCGACGCTGTCAGACGCTATTATACCGACGACAGTGCCAACGCCTACCAGAACTCCTGCCGCATAACCCGGTGGGCAGTCTACGCCCTGCTGGCCGACCTCTACCTCTGGAAAGGCGACTGGAACAACGCCATCCGCTACTGCGACTTGGTCATCGATTTCAAGCGCCAGCAGTTTGAGGAGATGCTCGAACGCGACGGCAATGTGTACGACATCGACCTGATAGACAGCATCCCCATGATTCTGGAAAAGCCCGTGGGCAGCACCACCTGCGGAAATGCCTACAACGAGAACTTCGGTGATGGTAATTCCTTCGAAAGCATATTCGAACTGCACTTCGGCTTGAACAACAACCAGCAGAACACGTGGGTGAGCAGCTATTACGGCAACAATACCAATACCCTGGGACGCCTGAGTGCTCCCGACTTCCTGTTCAAAGACGTGGCTACGGGTAGTAACAACGTCTTCAAGAAGACCGACGGACGAGCCTATGAGGGTGCAGAGCTGACCAGCTCCCGCTATGCTATCACGAAGTACACCCGCCGCAGCGTCAGCTACAGTACGCAGAATGTGAATACCGAGAGAGACCTGCAGCTTAACTCTTCACGCCGGTCGGACGGTGATGCCAACTGGATCTTCTATAGGTTGAGCGATATGATTCTTATCAAGGCCGAGGCACTCATCGAGCGCGGCAACGACGGCGACTTCGACAAAGCCTTCGCACTGATAGACATCGTAAACAAGCGTGCCAACGACGCCGTGAACGGCTCGCGCTCAAGCACACTGAAGAAAAGCGACTACATAGACTCAAAAGCCGCCATGGAAGACCTTCTCTTGGAAGAGCGCCAGCGCGAATTCCTCTTCGAGGGAAAACGGTGGTTCGACCTGGTGCGCACAGCTCGGCGAGACGGTGACAACGCACGCCTCATCACGCTTTGCACACGCAAATACCTTGAGAACGTGAACGCCATCAAGATCAAGCTGTCCGACCCGAACATCATTTACTATCCCTACGCCAAAAGCGAGCTGAAGGTGAACCCGCTGCTCAAGCAGAATCCTGCCTTTACTACCGGCGAAGACTCTGAGTTAACCAAATAGAATGAAGTATTTACTACCGCACAGCGGTACTCACAATATAGTAATTATGAACAAGCAAAGAAACAATAATAGGAAAAGAGGTCTGATGATGACAATGAAGTTGCTCGGCGCAGCATTCTTCATGCTTCAGTCTTCATTCTTCATTGCCTGTGTCGACAACGACGACGACGTGCCCGCAAACTACTATTCCTCGACCAAGCTTACCGCCGCCGAATTTCTGGAAGAGCGTCCCGAGCAGTTCAGTCTGTTCATCGACATCCTAAAGCGCACGCCCTACTACTCCATGCTTTCCACCTATGGCACGTACAGCACGGCAGGACTGTTGAAGTACACGCTCTTTGCGCCCACCAATGAAGGAATAGACCGCTACCTGAAGCGAATGGGCTACAGCAGTATCGAACAGATCCCGACAGAGACCTGCGACACACTGGCACGCACACACATTATCAAGAAGGGCGCATTCTTCACCACCGACATAAGTGAAGGTGCTCTGCCCGAACTGAACATGGACGATGCCTACATCGTTCTCTCGTCAGACTCTGACGTAACGAACAACAATAAGCTCGTTTATTATATTAATAAGAACTCGCGCGTGATAGAACGCGACGACTCCGTAACCAACGGCGTGGTGCACGTTATCAACAACACCATCTCGTCAAGCAGCATGCTACTGGCAGACAAGATTGAGGCTGACTCCACACTCACGCTGTTCTCGCAGGCCCTACAAATGACGGGCATGGCCGACTCGCTGACAAAATATATCGATGAGACTTACACGTGTAGCGAGGACTCTGTCAATACGGGTACCATGGAGCGATGCACCTCTGGTTCAGCACTGTACACCCGCACGTTCTGGGTAGGCAAGCGTTACTTCAAATACACGGCATTCGTTGAGCCCGACTCCGTCTTCCACAAGAATGGCATTCACACCATAGACGACCTGACGGCTTACGCAAAGCGCATCTATGACGAAACCTACCCCGAGGACGCCGGCCAGTACGACGACAACCCCAAGGACCGCCGCAACCCGCTGAACCGTTTCATCAGCTACCATCTTCTCCCACGCATTGGACAGTATAACAGCTGGGTGGTATCGGGTAACATCCGCGAGCTATGCCTCGACACCAAGCTCATTGATCCGGAAGAATACTACGAGACGATGTGCCCTGGCACCATCATGCGTTTTGCCGGCCCGTCAGAGGGTCTGTTCATCAACCGCCGCGGCGTACAGAACCGTCCTGAACGCGGGGTTTTCGTACGCGGTGTGAAGGTGCTGTCGCCCTCTGAGTCGGGAAGCACCGACCAGAACGCCCTCAACGGTGTCTACCATTATCTTGACGACATCCTGGCATTTACACCACAAGTGCGTGACGTAGTACTGAACCGCCGTATACGCATTGATGCTACCGTACTTAGCCCGGACTTCATGAACTGCAATGGCCGCGGCCGTTACGGTGAGGATATCCTGACTGGTTTCAAACGTGGATTCATCTCCGATTGGACTATCAGCAAGGAGACCTTCGTAGGCGTTCATAGCGACGTGGAATATTGGTGGTCGTACCAAGCTAACGCCGTCTGTGTCAGCGGTGTCTTCGACGTCACATTCAAATTACCTCCTGTTCCCACAGGTACCTATGAGGTGCGACTGGGTTACACACCAGGCGACGAACGCGGCGTGGTACAGGTCTATTTAGAGAACGAGCCATGTGGCATTCCCATTGACCTTCGTGTAGGCGGCGGCGATCCCACCATCGGTGCTGTGGCCGACACGGAAGATGATGAAGAGAACACCGCCAACGACAAGGCCATGCACAACCGCGGCTATATGAAGTCAACTGACGCATGGCATCCCGGCGGCGGCGACGACTCCATGCGTGCACTCAGTCCGCTACGACGTATCCTCGCTACAAAGTACTTAGATTCCAAAAAGACCTATCATCTGCGGTTCCGCCAGGTGCTTGACGACCCCAACCGCTACTGGTCGTTCGATTATATCGAACTTTGCCCCAAGAGTGTCTATGGCAGCCCCGAAGGTGAAGATACCCACTAAAGAGTGAAGAATGAAGAATAATGAATAAGTATTTGTTACCGCACAATGCGGATTCAATAATTATACTATGAACAATATGGAAAAGAAAAAAGATATAATAAGGAAAAGAAGCCTGAAAATGACGATGGAGTTACTCTGCGCAGCGCTCTTCATTCTTCATTTCTCATTCTTCATTTCCTGCTCCGACTGGGACGACCACTACGAAGGCAGCTCGACAGGCAGCAACATAACCCTGTGGCAACAGCTGCAAGCCAACCAGCAAGTGAGCGACTTCTGCAAGATACTGGAACAGACGAAGGTATTCCGCATGCACAAGAAGACGGCCTTGAGCTATGCCCAGCTCCTTGATGGCGGACAGGCCTTCACCGTGGTGGCACCGCTGAACAACACCTTCAACCGCGACTCGCTGCTGCAGTTGGTGCAGACCAACCAAGGTGACTCAGTGGTGGAGAAATTCTTCGTGCTTAACCACCTCTCCCGGTCTACCAGCTCGCTGACCTCAGAGCCCTATTCCATGATGATGCTCAACGCCAAACACATGCTCATCGGTAACAACCAGATAGAAGGAGTGGGGCTGAACGATGCCAACATCCACACTAAGAACGGCGTGCTGCACATTGCACAACAACCCCTGCCCTACAACTACAATCTCTATGAAGCGCTCTGCGACCTTCCTGAGATGCAGGGCATCGGCAGTGCACTGCGCCAGTACGATGAAGACTACTTCGATGCTGACGAATCGGTGTCAAGCGGCATCGTCGAAGGCGTACCGGTATATGTAGATTCAGTGGTTATCGAGCGCAACAGGCTGTTAGAGCGCATCGGCCTAATCAATGCCGAAGACTCTACCTACTGGGTGGTGGCACCTACCACCGAGGGTTGGCAGAAGGCTTGGGACAAGGCCAGCCAGTATTTCGTCTACGACCAAAGTGTGTTGAAACGCGACTCCCTACAGACCTATTGGACGACACGCTCGCTAATGACCGACGCCATCTTCAACATGACCGACCAACGGTCAGTGCAAGATTCTCTTATTTCTGTGCCATACATTGCAGAACGCAAGAACACTGCCACGGGCAAGCCCATCTATCATGTGTTCTATTCGCCCTTCGCCCCCGGCGGCATCCTCTATGGTGCCGAGGCGGTAACGTGCAGCAACGGAATGCTCTACAAAACCAACAACTGGCCCTTCGACCCGGCAACGACCTATTTCAAGGAGCTTTGGGCTGAAGGCGAGAGCACTTGGCTCATCACGGCAGACAAAGACTGCTATTACAACACCCGTCGTCTGGTTGCCGACAGCATTTCGGAAAACGCTTACTTACAAATACTGCCTCGCGTAGCCACGTCAAACTGGGAACTTACCTTCCGCATCAACAATACGCTTTCCGGCGATTACGACATCTGCGTCGTACTGCTGCCCAAATCGGTAGCCAACCAGCTCAACCCTGATGTGAAGCCATGCAAGTTCAAGGCTACCATCAACTATGTTGACGAGAAGGGTAAGGAACAGACATTCAACTGCAACAACACGCAGTTCCAAAGCAACCCTGAGAAGGTGGACACCATCGTTGTGGCCGAGGCTTTCCATTTCCCCGCCTGCAACTATGACCAGACCGACATCAAGGTGAGTTTGAAACTACAGTGTTCCATCCTTGCCCGTGAGACGTCGCGCTTCGCCCGCGAGATGTATCTCGACTGCATTTACCTGCGCCCACGAAATGATAATTGAGAATTGAAAATTGAGCATTATGATTACCAAGATTCAAAAGATATGCTGTGTAATAAGCCTTGCCTGCATAACCACTGCAGCAGTGGCACAAGATAACACAAAGACAGTAAACGGCACAGTGGTCGATGCCGCCACGGGGCAGCCGTTGGCGGGCGTCATCGTTTCCTCATACGGCAACCAGCGGTTTACCTCTATGACCGACGACCAGGGACGCTATGAACTGAAGGTGCCTGAGAACACACGCTCGGTGATGATGCGCGTAGAAGGCTATAACATGGTGCAAAAGGCCATCATAGACGGCAAGGCCGACGCCAAGCTTTACAGCGATGCCTTCAGCGAGACCTATAGCCGCACAACAACAGCCACCATGAGTACAATGGCAGGCGACTTCAGCAACACCTCGGAGATAAGCATTGACCCGCTGGTGGCACAAAAGCTCGGAGCCGACATACGCACTGTAAGCCGAGGAGGCATACCGGGCATGGGCAACACCATGCTTATACAGGGTATCAACTCTCTGAATGCCAACGCACAGCCGCTGGTGGTGCTCGACGGTGTCATCATGGACATGCAATACAAGCATGAGATGCTGCATGACGGATACTTCAACAACCTACTGGCCAACCTCAACGTGAACGATATTGAAAACGTAGAGGTGCTGAAAAACGGAACAGCCCTTTACGGTGCCAAAGGCGCCGGCGGCGTACTCATCATCAACACTAAACGCAACAAATCGATGGCCACCAAGATCGACGTAACCATAAACGGGCGCTTCGAGCTGGTGCCTCGTCTGCCGGAGATGATGGAAGCCGAAGACTTCCGTCTCTACACCACCGAGTTGCTCTCAGGAAAGACCAACCCCACGCTGATGGGCAAGATGAAGTACCTGAACAGCGACCCCAACTACTATTATTACAACCAGTATCATAACCATACGGATTGGACAGACGAAGTGTACAAGAACGCCTTCTCGCAAAACTACAACATCAATGTCCAAGGTGGTGACGACGCTGCTTCGTACAATCTTTCCGTAGGCTATTCCTTAGGCAATAGCACACTTAAGGAGAACGATTATTCGCGCTTCAACATGCGCCTGAACTCTGACATCAAGGTGTTCAGAGGTCTTGATGTACGCTTCGACGCATCGTACAGCGATGTTGACCGCGCGCTGCGTGACGACGGTGCTCCCGAGGAGCCGCTGTCCACTGTAATCACCTCACCGGGTTTCCTGGCTCTGGCCAAGGCACCCTTCCTCTCGCCTTACGCCTTTGACAAGAATGGTAACATGAGCCATTACTTAGCTGGTCCCGATGACTATCTGGAAGGGAAATTCCAGGGTAAAGGGCGGCTGGCCAACCCTGTCAGCATCCTTGAGCATGGCGATGGCAAGAACCGAAACTCTTTCGGTAACCGTCTCATTATGTTTGCCATTACGCCGAAATTTGAGTTCAACAAGCATCTGTCACTGCATGAGCACTTTACCCTCGGACTGGTCAATACCAACGAGAACTACTATCTGCCCATACAGGGTGTGCCTACCTTCGTGGTCGAAGGCCTTGACGAGGGAACTACACTTGAGAACATCGTACAGAGCCAGGCCGCTCGCCAGACGGCAATACAGAGCGACACCCGCCTGACATGGAACACCAATCTCAAGTCGCTGAATTCGAATCTCAAAGTCATGGCTGGTGTGCGTTATTTGAGCAATGAGTACAAGCTCACTTCGCAGAAAGGCTACAACTCCGGTAACGACAAGACGCCGAACATGACTGGTTCGCTACGGTTCAAGGATACCGGTGGCGCCGATGACAAGACACGCGAACTGACGTGGTATGCAGTGGGCGACTTCAGCTATTCCGACCGTTTCTATCTCAACGCCGGGCTGTCTGCACAGGCTTCTTCACGCTTCGGCGACGACGCCTCTGGGCTGAAGCTCTTCAATACCGTTTGGGGAGTATTCCCCAGTATCGAAGGTGCATGGGTAATCACCAACGAGCACTGGCTCGCAGGCATCAAGGGTATTGATTACCTGCGGTTGAATGTCGGCTTCGACATCACTGGCAACGACGACATCGACTACACTGCCTCACGCTCCTACTTCGTGGCTCGACGGATGCTCGGCGAGGGCGTTAGCGGAAAGATTATCGGAAACATTGGTAACACCGACTTGCAATGGGAGACAACACGCCGTCTAACCGCCGGACTCTCAGGAAACTTCCTCGGTAATCGTCTCGCACTCCACTTCAACTTCTTTAAGAGCTGGACCAGTAACCTGCTCTCACTCCGCCAGCTGGCATGGACCAGCGGTCTGCAACAGAACTGGAGCAACGACGGGAAATTAGAGAACACGGGCTTCGACGCCGCCATTGGTGTCAAGGTTCTGGCACTGAAAGACTTCAGCTGGGAGGTAGGCGCTTCGGCCGGACACTATAGTAATAAGGTGACAGCCCTACCCGACAACAACCGTGCAGTAGAGACCTCTATCTACGGAGCAACCATCCTTACGCAGGTGGGACAGCCCGTCGGACAGTTCTATGGCTATAAGACCGCTGGTGTTTACGCCACATCTGTCGAGGCCCAGGCCGACGGTCACTACGTGCTGAAGCAAAATGGCGACCGCGCTTACTTCGAAGCCGGCGACATGCGCATCGTCGACATAAACAGCGGTGCTGCACCTGGACTCATCGACGAGGCCGACCGCACCGTCATCGGAGATCCCAATCCCGACCTCTATGGAAACATTAACACCACAGTGGCTTACAAGCAGTTCAAACTGCAAGCTGTGATGAACTACTCGCTGGGTAACGACGTCTACAACTACCAGCGCTCCCTCCTCGAAGGCGGAAGTCTCTTCCTTAATCAGACATCAGCCATGACGACACGATGGAACACTGAAGGACAGCAGACCGACATTCCACGGGCTACCTATACTGACCCCATGGGCAACTCCCGCTTCAGCGACCGCTGGATAGAAGACGGCTCATACCTCAGGCTGAGTAGCGTCACATTGAGCTATCACCTGCCTATTCAGAGCACTTACCTGCAGGGCATCACCTTCTTCGGCAATGCCTCCAACCTCTTTACCCTCACCCATTATCTTGGCAGCAATCCCGACTGCGCTATGTCGTCATCCATCCTGGCACAGGGCATCGACCGCGGTCTGCTCTCGGCTGGACGCTCGTTCTCGATAGGAGTGAACATTAACCTGTAAATTTGTAATATTAAGGAATCAGAAAATTAAAGCATTATGAAGCAGATATATATTTTAATCTTTTCATTTTGTACTCTTTTCATTTTGAGTGGTTGCTCCAGCATGCTTGACACCGACTCTGAACTCGTGGAGTTTGAGCAAGACAACACGCTCAACCATCCCACCGACTCGGTCTATAGTGTCATGGGTATCATCAACCGTATGCAGCTCATTGCCGACCGCACAGTATTGCTCGGCGAAGCACGCGGCGACCTGATGGTCACCACAGAGGCAGCAACGGCCGACCTCAAGCGTCTTGCCGCCTTCAACCTGACACAGCAGAACAAATACAATCAGGTAAGTGACTACTATGCAGTCATCAACAACTGCAACTACTACCTGGCTCACGTCGACACAGCACTGCAACGCCGTGGACGCACGCTCTTCAAATACGAGTATGCTGCTGTGAAAGCCTTCCGTGCATGGACT
>Ga0265298_10004249_pt1 | contig 18410 bp, 17 predicted proteins | sample AusTroGonzalo_MG_3_FD_193486 | JGI IMG/M metagenome (GOLD analysis project Ga0265298, IMG submission 193486) | Bovine rumen microbial communities from tropical cattle in Woodstock, Queensland, Australia - Gonzalo_01 | ecosystem: Host-associated > Mammals > Digestive system > Stomach > Rumen ... | reverse complement strand
TGCCTGAGTGACGCCATGAATTCTTCCAGGGTAGTTTCTTTTCCGTTGAACTGCAGTATTCTTTCCTGAAGGTGGCCGAAGTCCAGCGGGACGCCATTGCGGACATACCATTCAAAGTCGTACCAGTCACGTCCTTTCACCCGTTGTTTCCAGGCACGATACACCAGCGCGTGCATTTTTCCGGCAAAGAGATCCGGAAGGGTTACACAGCGAGTCATAAAAGATTTGGGCTGCAGGAGCAGTTTCTGCTCTGTAGAGAACCTCAACGGAGGGACGGTATCCACTTCTATTTTGACCTTGATGGATTTCTCCGTCTGGAAGGAGATATCGTAGACATCGGTATTGTCCTTCAGGAAGGCCGATTCCACCTTACCGAAACCCTTCTTGTCTTTCTTCTTGATTTCCACGGTGCGGCCAACCAAGGCGAATTGCTGGATGATGGGCTGAAAGTACTGCTCGAAATTGAATGCCGGGTCCTCCTTCAAAAGGGTGAAGTCCAGATCCTCACTGAAACGGTTGAGCCCGTGGAAAATCCGAAGGCAAGTGCCCCCATAGAATGCGGCTTTGTCAAAGAAACCGCCATCAGCCAGTCCGGCCAGCACCAGCTGCTGACTCACTTCAAAAACAGCATTCCTTTTGGCTGTATTGGTGCTCTGGTCGTATGCCGAGAGCATCTTTTCATATAAGGCATTCATCTTTCGATCAGTTTTATCAGTGTTTGTATCGATTGTGACTTCTTGCCTATGCGGGAGCAATCCATGAGGATAGACTTGTCAAAACTCCGGAAGGCGTCCATATCTAATCGAAGATCCTCTTCCAGAAACGCGCGGGCTTCCTTGATGTACCGGAGGGTGATTCCCGGAGTAAACACTATCAAATCACACAGCGCCTTCTCCGGAGATGCAATGACAAATGCTGCGTTTTCTGACTCCACGTGACGCAGGCCTATGGGGAAATAATCCTTATCCACCTCAGTGTATTCGAATGTACCCAGCGCATTCTCAAACCTGCGGGTATGCTTTAGCGTCATACTTTGGATGAGGTTTACCCTTTCAGGAATAAGCCCGTAATAGCGGAGCGCAGTATGCTTTGAAACATAGGAAGGGGAATAAAGGTGGTTGGCTATCAGTTCAAGGCTCACAGGCTTTTCGTTCCACAGGGGATTAACCACATACAGTCCCCGCTTGAGGCGGATAATCTTCTCCTCATGTTCCAAGGCCGATACCTTCTGAAGGGTACCGCTGATTCCGGGATATAGAGAAGCTATGGTCTTGGTTGAGACCGGAACATTGTACAATGATTCCAAAACATCCTTCATGATGCAAATATAGTAATTTTTAGAACAAATAATCAAGAATTATTTGATTTTCTGTACCAGAAACAACTTAATTCGTGGACATCATCGCCTACGACGCACCCGACAGCATAAGATAGCTTCCGACTTCCACCTGCTAACTCTATATTAAAATGAGTAATCCCCGATGGCATTGTCACATTACTGCCAAACTTTGGCCGTGACGCACCCTATATTTGCAGCAACTGACCAATCACTAGAGACATATATCCCATGGAAACGATACCCCTTTTCAACGACCAGGCAGCCCTCTTGGACGCCACACCCATCCTGCATGGAGCATCTCCCCAAGATCTGGCGGCCCGTGATGTTTTTCAACAGGGAGAAGGTAGACTGGTTGAAACTGATTAACAAATAAACAGTTTCAACAGGCGGTTTTCAACAGAAAATTATCGCTGATTATCAGTACTTTAAGAAGTTATCCAAAAGATATCGACACGGGTATTTTTTTCCGCTTTAACCGGCTATATTTGCCCTTGAGAAACACATTAAATCATGGCACAGAATACGAAAAAGAGGGCCGCGGCAGTGGACGCGGTTCAGATGGCATCGGCCGAAATCGGCCATGTCCCACCCCAAGCGCCGGAGGTGGAAGAAGCAGTCATCGGCGCAATGATGTTGGACACGGACAGTGTCTATATGGCAATGGAATCCCTGAAGGAGAAGAGCTTCTATGACCCCAAGCTGCGGCTCATCTTTGCCGCCATCACCAAGCTCTTCCACGAGCGCAGCGCCATAGACATGATGACGGTGACGGAGCGGCTGCGCACCGACGGGACGCTGGAAGAAGTGGGCGGACCAGCTAAGCTGGCCAGTCTTACGCAGCGGATGGGCTCCGGGGCCAACATCGAGTACTACGTGAAGATTCTGCAGCAGAAGACCATCCAGCGGGACCTGATTGAAGTAGGCTACGGGATCCTCCGCAAAGCCTTTGACGAGACCTATGAGGTGGACAAGCTCATAGAAGAGTCTCAGACCGACGTGTACAACGCCGTGCAGGGTAACATGCGCAGCGGATACGTGGATCTGGGGAACGCGTTGAACCGGGCGCTGGAGCGCCTGGAATGGGTGCAGAAGACGGATGGTCTCACAGGTGTGCCGTCAGGCTTCCCTACCCTGGACGCCATCACCCGCGGCTGGCAGGACGGCAACCTGATTGTCATCGGCGCACGTCCGGGCCACGGGAAGAGCGCCATCGCCCTGAACATGGCCACCTGCGCAGCCATCGACAACAACATCCCCACCGCCTTCTTCACCCTGGAGATGGCCGACATCGAGCTGGCCGACCGTATCATCGGCAGTGAAGCGGGACTGGCCTCCGGCAAGCGCAAGGGCAAGGATAAGATGGAAGAATACGAGTGGAAGCTACTAGAGACAGCACTGACCAAGGCGGCTAAGGCGCCTCTGTACATTGATGAAACACCGGCGCTTACCATCACTGAATTCACCTCCAAGTTAAAGCGTATGGTACAGGAGAAGGGCGTGAAGATAGCCTTTGTGGACTACCTGCAGCTGATGCATGCTTCAGGCAACTACGGCACCAACCGCGCGCTGGAAATCGGCGACATTTCCCGTCAGCTGAAGGAAAACGCCAAGGAGCTGCACATCCCCATAATCGCATTAGCCCAGCTGAACCGTAACGTGATGGCCCGACTGGGGAACTCCATGGGACGGCCGGTGTTGAGCGACCTGAAGGACTCCGGTTCCATTGAGCAGGACGCCGACATGGTGCTGTTCATCAACCGTCCCGCCAAGAACGGCCTGTCGGAGATGGGAGAAGACTATGCCGAGCTGATTATCGAAAAGAACCGCGCCGGTGAAGCGGCCGTCATCCAGCTGCATTTCAACGGAAGCCTGGTGAAGTTCACGGAGGAAAGCCAGAGCCTGGCGGCTTATGCGGCCCAGCCGGTTCCATCTGCCGCGAATGCGCCCTCCCCTGTTGACATTACGACGACGCCCGGTTACGCGCCTTACGACTTCGACCAGCAGCAGGAAATGTGACACTGCCAAGTTTTGGCGTTTTGGATACTTATATTTGCCGGCGCATGAAACAGGACACCCAGCAGCAGAAACTCAAGGATGAGAAGATCCGCCAGATGCAGATATCCGGCGCGGAAGCGGTTATACAGTCGTTCCAGGAGCAGGGGCTCAAGATTGAATCGGCCTTTGAAGAGGAACGGGTTGAGATGCGCCTGACGCTGCACAGCGGCAAGACGGTGCATCTGCACACCTCGTACGCCAGCCTGACGGAGTGCGCCGCCAATGTGCTGGACCTGATCCAGAAGCTTGACCGATGAGTAAACGTTATAAGGAAATAGAAGGCCTGAGCGAAAGCCAGCTCCTGCTGCTGGCCTTCGCTGCCTATAAATGCACTCCGCTGAAGGCAGACGATATCAAGGCCCTCGCGCAGAAGCATCCCGTCATAGAGGACTATATGTCCGACATGCGGGAACTCATTGAGCGTGGCCTGTACATCACGGGTCAGGGCATCAACAAGCCCATACTGCTGAAGCACATCTACTATGTGCTGGAAGAACACACAAGCTGGCCCAAGATGTTCCGGGATGAGGGCTTCATGCAGGGGCCTTTCTTTGAAACGCTGTGGATTCTGTGCTTCCGGTCCACCACCGGAGAGATGATGGACCTGGCCCGGGAAATAGCCAGCCCCGGGCAGATTGTCCAGCTGATTGAGCCGCTGGTGGTGGAGTCCCGCTACTACCCTATCCTGGATTCCATCACAGGGCGGGGCTTCGTGCAGTGCGCGGAGAATCAAATCCGAAGGCGTTTCTCGTTGGACACCCTCACTCCAGAGCATCTGGACAATGTGACGGAGCATCTGGAGACCTACGCCGCACACAAGCATACTTCCGTTCAGAACCGCTTCTACCTGCGGGATGAGATTGCCTTTTACCGCTACTGTCTTACCGGCGAGAAACCGAAGAAAGTTAGCGTCAAGACCGCGTTCATTTCCTATATCGGAGCCATCGAGCAGCTGTATCAGGGAAAACACGAAGAAGCGGTCGAAGCTTTCCGAGTAGCCATGGACCGCACCATGACCATGAAGGATGTGCCAGGCAACCTCCTGGCCAGTTACTTCTTTGTGGTGGCGCTGCTGTTTGACAGCCGCCAGAACGTGAAACTGGAGGCCCTTTCCAAGAGCCGGGACGCCTCACCGGTTATTCAACTGCTGGCGTCTTTCAAGACGATGGACAAGGATGAGCTGGGGCACAAGTTGCAACGCATGGCCATCAAGTCCAGCCCGCTAGAGAAGCAGATTCTGTTCCTGATGAGCAAGTGGCGGAACCTGAACAACATACAGGGATACAACAAGCTGGAAGACCCGCCGGGAACGGCCATCATGCAGCTGGAGTGCGCGCCTTATCTGAAAATGGACGCTGAGGCGCACCAGAAGCTGGTGGACACCTTCGACGGTGACAGCCGGATGGCACAGCTGCCGCCGGCGGACGACTGGAACACTACACTGCAGAGCCTGGAGCAGGCGTTAAGCCCCAACCAGGCCGTGGGTTCCCGGGTGAAGTTCATCTTCAGCGGGGAATCCGTCGTGGGCCTGCGGGAGCAGAAAGCGCTGCCGGACGGCAGCTGGGGCGAAGAAAGGCTGCTTTCCTACAGCCAGTATCTGGACGGACGCTATTCGTTCACTGACGAGACGGACCAGAAGATTATCCAGGTTCTGCGGGATTTCAGCAAATACAGCACCCATCCGGTGTACCGTTCGGAGGCGGAGGCCATATTCCCCTTCCTGGTGGGCTCTGACCGCGTTTACAACATGGAGGGTGTCATTCAGATAGCGTCCGGGCGGCCCAAGGTTACCTTTGAGATCGAGGTTGACAAGATTGTGCCAAAGGCAAATGTAGACTCGGATAAGAGTGGAGGTATCTATGCGCGGAAGGTCATCTTCGACGATCACGGTGATGCGACAGTTATTGCCCTTGACAGCCAGCAGCGACGGATTCTGGAGATGCTCCTGAAGCAGAGCGGACTTCCCCTCTCGGCCGCCGGTTCTATAATTGAGTTGAGTAGCCAGCTGCAGCAGTTCATCGACATTGACGTATCGGCCCTTAAGGGACTTAATGAAGCGGTGCTGGTGCACGGTTCCGGGAAGCTGATTGTGCAGATCAAGCCCGACAAAGGCTCCTATATGATTGAATGGAAGGCCCTTCCCTATGAGGGCGGTGCGCGCTTCGACCCTGCGGACGGGCCTTCCGTTTTTATCGAAAGGGATGAAATTGGTCGTACCTTCAAGGTGCAACGTGATTTCCAGAAAGAACAGGATAACTTGAACGACCTGACGGATTTCATCACCAATACCCCGTCTTATTCCCAGTACAGTTCCAAGCAACTGGAGATTCACCAGACGGAGAATCTGCTGCCTCTGCTGGAGTTCCTTCACGACCGGCCAGACGATTATGCTATGGAATGGCCGGAAGGAACGGAAATCAAGTTCAAAGGAAAGGGTGGCAGTTCCAACTGGGAGATCGGCCTGTCTGCCGGTATCAACTGGTTCGAGATGGAGGGGCAGCTGAACCTTGGGAATACGCAGATTCCGCTGAAGCAGGTGTTGGAGGCCGATTTGTCGGACGACAGCGAGTTCGTGCTGATTGGCGAAGACGAGTATATCCGCATTTCCAAGGCGCTTAAACGGCAGTTGGCGGCTCTGCAGAGCCTGGGTGTCGGTACGAATGTACAGATTCCAAAGTATCAAGTGGGGAAACTGGCCGAAGTACTGGGCATGGGTGATTTGCCTGTTGCCGTCGGTCAGGAATACCAGGACCAACTTGCCCGAATGCAGGAAGCGTATGAGATGGAACCGGCCGTTCCAGAGGGACTGGATGCAACGCTACGGCCCTACCAGATGGAAGGTTATCAGTGGATATCCCGGCTGGCACATTGGGGCGCTGGCGGTTGCCTGGCCGACGATATGGGCCTGGGAAAAACTGTACAGACCATAGCATTCCTGCTTTCGCGTGCCTCCGAGGGACCTTCACTGGTACTGGCGCCTACATCCGTCGTCCCCAACTGGGAGAGCGAAATACGCAAGTTTGCTCCTTCCTTGCGCCCGCTGCTGATCAACAATGTGAAGGACCGGGCAACGCTGGTTCAGAATTTGGGTCCCAACGATGTGGTGCTGTGCTCCTACGGCGTGCTTGTGAACAGCGCTGAAGATATCCAGCGGCGGGAATGGAACGTCATCTGCCTGGACGAAGCGCACCAGATTAAGAACCGATGGACCAAGGTGTCGCACGCAGCCATGGAGCTACGGAGCAAGGCAAGGATTATCCTGACGGGAACGCCGGTACAGAACAGTTTATCAGACCTATGGAACCTGTTCCAGTTTATCAATCCCGGCATGCTGGGCAAGTTCGAGCAGTTCAAGGCGCGATATTTCGATGCGGACCCGGATGCAGCTGACCAGAAACTGGAGAAGTTGAAGAACCTGACACAGCCGTTTATTCTCCGGCGCACCAAGGAGGAAGTGCTAAAGGAACTGCCGCACAAGGCGGAGATAGACTATGTACTTGCGCTATCCCCTGCCGAGATGGCCGAATATGAGAAGATGCGGCAGGAGATTGAGACGGAGATCTCCGGCAGCGGCAAGGATGATGTGGAGATTTCCTTCTTCGAAGGTCTGACGCGCCTGCGCCTGGCCTGCTGCTCCTTTGAACTGCAACGGCCGGAATGGGTGGGCGGATCCACCAAGCTGGCGGAACTGAAGTTCCTGCTGCAGCACATCTTTACGCCGGACAGCCACATCCTCATCTTTAGCCAGTTCACCAGCTTCCTGGGGCTGGCAAAGAAGGTGCTTAAAGACCTCGGCCTCCCCTTCTTCTATCTGGACGGCGGCACACCGCTGGAGCAGCGGGCAGAACTGGTGCAGCAGTTCCAGAACGGGGAATGCCCGGTGTTCCTCATCAGCTTGAAGGCAGGAGGATTGGGACTGAACCTGACGGCCGCGAACTACGTGATTCTGCTGGACCCCTGGTGGAATCCGTCCATCGAGGAGCAGGCCATCGACCGGGCCTACCGCATCGGACAGACACGGGACGTGACGGTAATCCGCCTCATTGCGGAGCATACCATCGAGCAGAAGATTGTGAAGCTGCAGGACCGCAAGCGAGGGATTTCGGACAATATCCTGAAGGGTACGGGTGCATCCAACAAACTGACATACGAAGAGATAATGGAGATGGTTTCCAAATAAGAGATTATGGCAATCAACATCAACACAAAAGAGCTGAAGAACCTGCTGGAGAGCACACCGGCGACGCACAATATCATGCTGTCCGGCAAGCACGGCATCGGCAAATCCAAGATTATTACAGACTTCTTCGAGGCTAAAGGTCAGAAGGTGGTGACGCTGTTCCTGGGGCAGATGTCGGACCCGGGAGACCTGATCGGCCTGCCGAACAAGGATGAGGCGACGGGTAAGACCGTGTTCATGCCGCCCTACTGGTTCCCGACGGACGGGCAGCCGGTGGTGCTGTTCCTGGATGAACTGAACCGCGCCCGGCCGGAGATTCTGCAGACGATCATGGACCTTGCGCTAAACCGCAAGCTGGCGGGGCGTTCGCTGCCTCCGGGAAGCCGGATTGTGTCGGCCGTGAACGACGGCGAGGAGTACCAGCTGACGGATCTGGATCCGGCGCTGGTGTCGCGCTTCAACATCTACAATTTCCGGCCGACTGCCGGGGAGTGGATTCTGTGGGCGTCTCAGGCCGGGATTGACCAGCACGTGATTGATTTCATCGAGAACAACAGCCGGATGCTGGACGGGGACGGTGCGGTGACGGATTCTTCGTCGTCCCTGGAGAAAACACCGGATAGGCGCGGATGGGAGCGGGTTTCCGATATTCTGAAGAGCGCTCCTTCCATCGGCCCGACTACCCGGAAGGTGGTGGCCGGAATCGTTGGTGCCAAGGCGGCGTCGGAGTTCTTTGAGAGCTTTTCGCAGAGCCGTCTGATCAGCGCAGAGAGCATCCTGAAGGACTTCGACCGGCAGAAGACAGCGCTGGAGAAATACCAGCCGCACGACCTGGCCATCATCAACGAGAGCCTGTTCCGCTGCATTGAGAACGACAAGCAGGGCGCCGTTGACAAGGCCGCCGACAACCTGCTGAAGTATATGAGCTGGTTAGTGATGGGCGGCAAGCGGGAAAGTATGGCGCATTTCTGCTCGGTGTTTGAGGGGGCCACATACGGAAAGGCCAACCTCTTCATGATGAGCAAGGCGCCCAAATGCTTCAAAGCCATCACGGAGTTCATCAAGAACCTGTAATGGAGGAGTTGCTGTCGCATATCGTGGAAGGCTGGTTCCTGACGGAGCCGCTGATGTTCGCTGCCTGGTGTACGCACACGCTGGTGGAGAACACCAAGATATGCGTGCCCATGCGGACCGGGAAGATGCGGATAGAGTATAACCCGGAGATTCTGGCTTCGTGGTCCAAGACGGCCATTGAGGAAAGGCTGCGCTTTGAGGTGGTGCGGATTCTGCTCGGCCATCCTTATCAGCGGCAGCCGTACCATGCCAAGAAGTCTACGCTGGGGGTAGCCAGTGATGTGACGCTGACTTCCAGCTATCATCGCGTTGACAGCATCCAATTGCCTCAGGGACTGCACTATGACAAGGGGCTGTGCTTTGAGGAATACTATGCGATTGTGGAAGAGTTCCTGTCACAGGAGATGAAGTCCCCGAAGTATGAGATGGAGGGACTGATGGATGACGGAGGGGGCGGGGCATCGGAGGATGCAGACTCTGACGGGTCGGACGGGTCGGACGGGTCTGGCGAGGGTTCCGAGAAGCAGATGTCGGTGGATGAGCTGGAGGAGGCGTTGTCTTCGCTCTTGTCTGCGTCTGAGGAGGGCTCAGGGTCATCGGAGGAGTCTGAGGATGAGGATGGCCCCGGCTCTGACGAGCTTCAGGAGATTGCCGACCAGGGCGAGGAACTGGCCGAACTGTGGGAGGAGGACCAGCTGGCGCAGGAGCAGGTGAAGGATGTGGTGCGGCGGGCCCAGCGCAGCAAGCAGTGGGGATCCATCAGCGGCAGCCTGAAGGATGAGATTGAGGCGACCACCATCGTCCGGATTGATTACCGGACCATCCTCTCCAGCTTCCGGGCATCGGTGCTGTCGTCCAGACGCAGGCTTACGCGGATGATTCCCAGCAGGCGCTACGGATTCCAGTATATGGGCAGCAAGCGAGAATTTGCGACGCGTCTTCTGGTGGCCGTGGATGTGAGCGGTTCGGTGGAAGACCGGCAGGTAGCGCAGGCGCTTTCCATCATCAACCGTTTCTTCAAATACGGCGTTGAAAACATTGATGTGATTCAGTTTGACGCAGGTTTGCAGGGAGAGGTTCAGCCAATGAAGAAGGCCCAGAAGAGCATCAAGATATCGGGTCGCGGCGGGACGGATTTCCAGGAGGCTATCGACTACTTTCTGGACAACCGGTATGACGGGCTGATCATGATTACGGACGGGTATGCGGACGTGCCGGAGGTACCCTCGGCCTTCTATGGGAATATCCTTTGGATGCTTTATGATGCGCTGGCTTACCGGGGCGGCGGGCAACTGGCCAGCGAACTGGAGTGGATTACCAAGTTCCCGAAGTCGAAATATACGGTTTTGCCGCCGGTGTAGGTGGAGAAGAAAACGCTCATACGGATCCTTGTGGACGAACTGTCGGACGAGATGTATCGCGACATGGTGGCACATGCGGCAGCTACGTGGGACAGCGTAAGGCGGGAGACAAAGGAGTATAGCCTGCTGAGCGTGCGGCAGGTGGTGTCGGAAAAGGTGCAGCTGCCACAGGGAACGAAGCTGGAGCTCCGCGGGTATGAACTGCTGTTGAATACTGGCACTCCCCTTTCGGTCCGCTTCGGCCAGGGGCTTTTCTGGATCGGCCGGCGCTCCATGGTTGTCTGCTACAAGGAGGAGATTCTGGCGTGGTTTCCGTACCTGATTGACAAGCTGCTTCCGGGCACCTTGATGCAGTGGCGGGAGAAAAGAGCTTCCGTGGAGAAGGAGCTGCTGATCCTGCAGCGGCTGGAGGCGCTGGATAAGATGTATAAGGAGGCGGTGAGTGACTAGGATTCTAGAGCCGCAAGTTCAGCTTCAAAGACCGCAGGGTCTACAACCCCAGCCACGTAGATGTACTTTGCTACATCCTCCAGCCATTCCCTCTGGTCGTCATCCAGACTTTCGGCAATTCCTAAGATGAAGAACGCACGGATGAACCTGCTGTCTGCCAGGTTGACGATTGTTTTGATAATCTCGGACAGCTCCGGACTCTCTTGAGTTACCGTGTGGAGTTTTGCAACGGTGGAGCGGTTTCTGATTCGCCTTCTTAGCGCGCCTTCATTTCCGGTCAAAGTGATGTATGCGCAATTTGTGTTCCACTTGTTCAGAAGCTCGTTTATCCACCTGGCCGTAAAGAAAAGCGCTGTCTTTTCCTCGGGTGTGCGGAGCTGCTCGACGGCCCCCCATTCGAAGTTAGGAATCTCAGTTCTTATATCTTCCATAATTTGATTTTTTCGGCAAAAGTAGGGATTGGAAATGCCAAAATTTGGCAACTTCGTGTTGTGGTACTATTGGAAAGAGATATACCTTTCTTTTAAGTATCTCTTTAGGCTTTCATCTTTAATACAGGGCTCCATGGCTTTCCAAATCTCGGCATATGTAACTAGTCCGATTTCTAAGCTAGATGGAATAATTCTCTTTACATCTTCTTCGAAAAATGAATAAAGGGAACGGTAGTTCTTCACGTCTTGGGCATCTGCCTTATACCGTAAAGAGGGTGAAAATATTACATTTCTAAACTTTATCTCTTCATCTCCCGATATTGAAAGACTATATATTTTCTTTAGCCATGAACCTTCATCACCTGTTGACCCTTCTTTATTAAACCAGTCTCTTGTATGTCCATTAATCAGATTACTAATGGCTAATAAATGGCAAATATCTTGTTTAATACCATTGTAATAGCCTTTGGGAAGAATACTCTTGGCCCTGTCTTTCCATGCTTCTACCAATGAGGCCCACGCTATCCCATTGTCAAAATAACACTCCGGAGTAGAATAGGACAAGACCATATTATTGAGATCAGAGCGAGCATTTGACAAATGTTCGGTAAATTTTGATTCGATGAAAAGCAAAGATGTCTTTCCTTCTTCATTTGTTCCAGCCAGAACGACGTCTAGGTTGGCTGTAGCTGTTGATTTGGGGAAATGAATAAGATTACTTGTCCCATACTCAAGGACTCGCAAATGCTCTTCAAATACAACCTTATCATATTTAACCCCTTCGAAAATGAAAGGATTGGATTCATTGATCCAGCTAAAGAAATTATAAGCAAGCATAGATGATGAGTGAATAGCAGCAGATTTCGCCGGTTCTCCGTCTATTTCGGTCAGCTCTCCCCCATCACCCTTATAAAACATATCCCAATATGGCTGCTTAATGCCAAATAATGTATTATCGTTGGGGTCTTTTAGATAATAATCACTCTGGAACAAAGAATCATCTTTGAAATAAGACCGCAGTTCTTGCTTTAATTTGCTCGTCATAGCTGGATAATCATTCTTCACAAAGTTAACTATTATTTCTGCAAATAGTTGGCAGTGAAAGATTTTTTCAAGCTGCCAGATTTTGGCGGTAAGAATGGGTTTCTTTGTATCGAGAAAAAAGAAGTATTATGTCATTTGTTCATTTACACGTGCACACAGAGTATTCGACGGACGGGATGTCGAATATTCGCTGCCTGTTTGAAAAGGCAGCCAAGCTGGAAATGCCGGGCTTGGCCATCACTGACCACGGAACCATTGCCGGAGTGCCGGCATTCCTCGATGTGGCTGAGGACTTCCCTAACGTCAAACCCATCGTCGGCTGCGAATGCTGGCTGGGCGATCCTTCAAGGACGAAAACCTATCACCTGATTCTGCTGGCCAAGAATCTCATCGGTTACCGGAATCTCGTCCAGCTCTGCAACATTGCCAACTCCGAGGGAATGTATCCCAAGGATGCCCGGCCTCACATCAGTGCTGCCAGCCTGGCCGAGCACCGGGAAGGGCTCATCTGCACATCGGCCTGCATCGGCGGAGAAATCCCCCAGCTGATTCTGGCCGGCGACATGGCTGCTGCCAAAGAGGCTGCTGCCTGGTACAAGAGTATCTTCGGCGACGACTTCTATCTGGAGGTGGCGCTGCACCGCAACTTCGGCCCTGTCAAACTGAGCGACGCAGATAATCGGCTGGCTTATCTGAAGAGCAACCGCGAACTGATCCGGCTCCAGAAGATTTCCAACGCCGGCATCTTTGAAATTGCCCGGGAGTTGGGGATCAAGGTGGTGGCCACAAACGACATCCACTACGTCGACCGCGAGGACGCCATCGCGCACGATGTGATGCGGGCCATCCAGCATAAGAAGCGGATGGACGATCCCAAACGCATCCGTTTCTCGCACCTGGAATACATGAAGACGGAGGAAGAAATGCGCCGGCTGTTCCCGGAGCATCCGGAAGTCATCGACAATACATTGGAGGTGCTGGATAAAGTGGAGCGGTATTCCATCTGGGGAAATTTGGCGGTTCCGCAGGTGTGCGAGAATCCTGATGAGACGCTCCGAGAGGCCGTATTCGAAGGCGCCGCTAAGCGCTTCGGCGAGCTGTCCCCTGCACAATCACAGCGCCTCGAGGAGGAGCTTAGGGTCATCGGCTTAAAGGAGTTCTCCTCCTATCTTCTCATCATCAAAGACATTGTGGACTGGGCTCGTTCCAAGGATCTGATTGTGGGTCCCGGACGCGGCAGCGCACCTGGCAGTATCGTCAACTATTGCCTGGGGATTACCAATATCGACCCAATGAAGCACGGGCTTCTGTCTGAACGCTTCCTGAACCGGTGGCAGAAAACCTTGCCGGGCATTGACCTTGATATGGAACCGAATGCCAGGGAGAAAGTGTTTGGTTATCTGAAAGAGAAGTATGGGGTGGATCACGTGGCGGAGATTACATCGTACGAAAGATTCGGCGAGAAGGGCGCAAAGCGGGCTGTGGCCAAGAAGCTCGGCAAAAGCCAGGAAGCAAATGCATTAGCCGAGAAACTGAGTTGGGTCATCAACAATCAGCACCTGCATGCCTGCAGCATTCTGTTCTCAGCCCAATCTCTGAGCGGGCTCGTTCCTTTACGGAATGGGGCATCTGAATACGAAGGCAATTGGACAGATGCCATTGGCGTGCTTCGGCTGAACGTCCTGGGACTGCGGGCACTAAGAATCCCGCAGGACATCATGTACGCCATTGAGCGACAGGAAGGAATTCTCATTGAGCCGGAGTTTCTGCCGCTGGACGACCCGGATGCGCTGGATTTGTTTGCGAAAGGAGATACGGTGGGAGTATTCATGTTTGAGGCCGAGGGAATACAGCAATGGTTACGGGATACTCGGCCTTCCTCTTTCAGCGACCTGGTGGCCATGGAGGCGTTGTACCGTCCCGGCAGCCTCGTGAATGTACCGGTATTCGCTGACCTTAAGAATGGCAGGAAGCCTGTGGCTTATATCATTCCCGAATTAGAGGATATCCTTGGGGAGACTTACGGGCTGGTGGTTTATCAGGAACAGCAAATGCAAATCTGCGAGCGGCTGGCGGGGTTCACGCCTGAGGCAGCCGACCGGCTGCGAAAAGCCTTCGGCAAAAGGAAGTATCAGGACCTTGATGTTCTGCACTCTGCGTTTATTGAAGGCGGCGTGAGGAACGGATACGACCACGATGCACTGGAGAAGGTCTGGATGAATATGAACCATTGGTATGCCTTCAACAAGTCGCACGCGCTGTGCTATACCTGGATCAGCTATCAGATGGCCTGGTATAAGGCCATTTACCCGGAGGAGTTCTTCGAGGTTCTGCTGAACAGCTATATGGACCAGCAGGAGGAACTGGACAAGATTCTAGCCGATGCAGCGGCGCACAAAGTGCACGTGATTACGCCGGACAAGACGGAAAGTGGACTGTTTGAGGTGGTGCGCTAGCGCCGCCTCATCCAGGAGATGCCGCGGTTGGTGGAGTATTCGATTCGGTTATTGGCAGGATTGATTCTGATCAGCTCGTTGCCGTATGTGATAAGTTGAGGCATAGTGTTATTTGAGTATGGGGTCACCGCAGTACTGCTTGCGGCGGCAGGCTTTACATTTAAAGCCGGCCCAGACGCTGTCAAACTGGTTCATGGCAGCTTCAACGAGTTCAGGTTCATCGGTCAGGATACCGGCCTCGAAATTGCGGTTTCCGGCGCCTTTCATCCCGATGCCGGCACCGGTAAGATTAGCCGAACCGATGTAAGCAAGTTTGCAGTCGAAGACCAGAATCTTGAAATGAACGCGAGGGCATAGGGCACGCTCCAATCCCGTGAAGAGGACCGGATACTGGTCAAAGTCCTCACGGAAGTTGGGACCGGGTTCCTTGGCGTGAATGAGGCGAACTTCCCTGCCCTTCTTGATAAGATCGGCCAGGACACCCAGGAACGGGCGGTCTTCCACGTACAGGTCCTTGATATCGGCCGTACCAATCCAGAGGGAGCGCTTGACCGCTGGAACCTTGGCCAGGACTTCCTTGAAATGGGCTTCGTCTGCGATGTACTGTGTCATATGATGCGAAGTTAATGATTTTCATTGCAGAAATCAATCGCATCACGGAAAGTAGCAAATTCCTTTTCGTCATAGTTTTCTCCGTAGAGGACATTCTGGAAGCAACAGCCTTCTCTCCGGCTACAGGAAAGAGAATACCTCAGGGGGGTGTCTCCGTACGTAAAAAGTAGCGTGGCCACTGTGAGGACCGGATGGTCCTTATACTCGAAAGAAGTGATGCGGAACTTCAATTTCTCTTCATCTTTCAGCTCGTCAAAGCCGGGAAGGGAAAGGAGCAATTTGTACTCGTCAATGGGTTTTGGATACATATCTGGTCTGTTTATTCTCGGCAAAAATAAGCATCGTAAATGCCAAACATCGGCATATTTCTTTAACTGCCGGATTTTGGCGGTTCCATTACTTACCTTTGCAGCAACAAACAAAAACACGGATATGGAAGAATACGTAAAACGAATCCGGGAAACCTATAGGAAGGAACTCAATGTCATCGAGGTGAACGACCTTCCGCTGGTACTGTTGACCGAGGTTATCAATCAGTCCATTCTTCGCGGGGCAACGAAGATCAAGGTAGCATTTGACGGGACTATCTTGATGGTGCATGACAATGCTACGCCTCTGGAGGATGATGATATTCTCTGGAGACTGACGTGCCATCACGAAGGCATAATGAGTCCAGAACGCCGGCGCATGTTCCGCATCCTGGACCGCCAGTGGGTTTCCCCGCCCTATGCGGCTGTGAACGCACTTTGCACGGAATTCAAGCTGATTGTCTCCATGGGCGATAGGATCCGATGCGTCGTATGTAATGACGGAATAGTCACATCAGACAACATAGGAGAAGTCGGTATCGGGGACGGGAATATGGTTATCATGGAACCGATGATTGAAGCATCCGAGTCGGATACCGAGATGATTGGCGAAATGATGGAAATCATCCAGAACCGCTTCCCTCAGGTTGCCATTACTTTCCGCACCCGCATCTAGCATGGGCCACGGTTTGGCACTATGATTTGTTTACTTTGCTGCATGAAAGTAGAATGCGTCCGTCTGTTTTTCCAGAGCATCTATGTCGGCAACCAGTTGTTCTTTTCCGTTCCGGTTGCAGACATTGCCGTCGAAGGGAAACCTCTTCCCAGAAGGGTAACCCTAGATCGACAGCTAATAACACGGAGAAATGTCCGTGAAATCCATATCGGCGGGAACTTCTTTGCAGTGAAGACAACAAAAGCTTACGTGGTTTATAGTGCAGCTGGGAAAAGATTGGATGTACTTGACATATAGCAATATTAGGACTCGAGCACTCCCTCTTTTTGCATATTTCCGAAAGCTGCCACATTTTGGCGAAATAATGATTATCTTTGCGATATCCAAACCTTTAGAACATGGCAAAATCCTACTTTAACCGCTATGTGTGGCTGATTGATACCATTCAGCGGCACGGGCACATCACCCGGGTGGAACTGAGCCGTCTGTGGGAGAATTCTCCCCTGAACGAGACTGGTGAAGAGCTCTATGAGCGCACTTTCCACAATCATCGGCAGGCCATCTTGGACACCTTCGGCATTGAAATCAAGTGCGACCGGTCACTGGGGTACTACATCTCCAATGAGAGCGACATCGGCAACGAGGGCGTGCGTCAGTGGCTGCTGGAATCGATTCAGATGAACAACATCCTGAACGAGACGGCCGACATGCGGGACCGGATTCTGTTCGAGAACGTGCCGTCCAGCTATCAGTGGCTGACAACGCTGGTGAATGCCCTGCGGGAGCGCAAATGCATCCGGATGACCTACCAGAGCTTCTGGCGGGACGAGCCCGCGACTTTCGTAGCGCTTCCGTACTGCCTGAAACTGTTCAAGCAGCGCTGGTATCTGCTGGCGCGGAGCGACGGGAAACAAACGCCGTTCCTGTATGGATTGGACCGTATCCAGAATGTGGAGGTGCTTTCGAAAAAGGCAAAGGTGCCGGCCTCGTTCAATGCCGAGGAGTTCTTCGCCGACCACTACGGCATCATCGTCGGCACGGATAATCCGCTGTGCACGGTGGAGCTTCGCGTGGACGCCGATCAGGTGAAATACTTCGATTCCCTGCCCCTGCACTGGACACAGAAGAAGGTAGAGGAGACGCCGGAGTACACGGTATACAGCTATCACCTGATTCCTTCGTTCGATTTCCAGCAGGAGATTCTGGGGCGCGGGGCTTCGGTGGAAGTGCTGATGCCGGACTGGTTCCGGGAGGAGGTGAAGGCTGAGATTGAAGCAATGGTGAAGAAATATGACTGATTTTGCGGCGATTGACTTCGAGACGGCGAACGAGTGCCCGTCCAGCGTGTGCTCAGTAGGCGTGGTGATTGTGCGGGATGGCCAGGTGGTAGATTCGTTCTATTCGCTGATTCATCCGGAGCCGGAGTACTACCAGTGGTTCTGCATGCAGGTGCACGGGCTGTGCGCCGAGGATACGGAGGATGCGCCAGTATTCCCTAAGGTGTGGGCGAAGATTGAGCCGCTGATCTCCGGATTGCCTTTGGTGGCGCACAACTCCCCTTTTGATGAGGGGTGCCTGAAGGCTGCTTTCAGGGTGTACCGGATGGACTACCCGGATTATGAGTTTTTTGACACTTTGCGGGCTTCACGGCAGCACTTTGGACGCGACTTGCCTAACCATCAGCTACAGACAGTAGCGGCGGCTTGTGGGTTCGATTTGACGCAGCACCACCATGCGCTGGCCGATGCGGAAGCGTGTGCAGCGATAGCGGTGAAGATCCTATAGGCTATTCACCATTTCCTCCATTATACACACCGCCTTCTTCAGGTCATCCTGGAAGGTGGTGTGTTCGTGTAGGAAGGCTTGGTTGCCATTTGAGAGCTCTGCGAAGAGTTGCGGGGACATTGAGTTTGCGTAGTTAGCTATGCAATCTTCAATATGATCCATTTCCTTCTCGGAAGTGGAATGCTCGTAGACCTTCAGCTTCTGGTGGAAGAAGGCGTAAGCCTGCTCGATGGCGTTTCTGTCGGCCTTCATTTCACGCAGTTGTATTGTTCCTGATAAGCATAACCCTGGCTGGCAAGGAGACGGTCCATTTCCTCCCGTTCCACGTTAAAGCAGAAGCAAATCTGGTCCAGGTTCTCGAAGATCTCGTCCCTCAGGAGGAAATTGATGGTCGAGACCAGCATGGGAATGTCGCTGAGAGGGAGGTGGTCCATAATCGTTTATACTCCTGGGTAAATGCGCACAAAGTAAGGCACAGCAACAAGGCTGTTGACAGAAGCTTTCTCATTGGCTTACAGGTCCGGGTGAAGTTTCTTGGAAATCTTGAAGCTGAATTTGAGGGACTTGATGTCGCTCTTGGTGATGGATGTATCCGCAATGTCGAGGTGCTTTCCCAGTAAGCCTTTATTGAGCGTGCAA
>Ga0265298_10004248_pt1 | contig 18413 bp, 16 predicted proteins | sample AusTroGonzalo_MG_3_FD_193486 | JGI IMG/M metagenome (GOLD analysis project Ga0265298, IMG submission 193486) | Bovine rumen microbial communities from tropical cattle in Woodstock, Queensland, Australia - Gonzalo_01 | ecosystem: Host-associated > Mammals > Digestive system > Stomach > Rumen ... | reverse complement strand
CGCCTTCATCGACAACCACTGGGCGATTGCGATGGACGAGCCGACCGTCAACAACATGGCGAATACGCTCCTCGTCTTCGGCGTCCTTTCGAAGTAGCGAATATTTTTGATATAATACGCGGTAGACAATCGGCGAGTTCCACTTGCCGAAGACTTGCGAATAAAAACGGAGTTATACTATGTTCTGTTCAGAATGCGGTGCTGAAATCAACGACAAAGCGGTTGTCTGCCCCAAGTGCGGCGTTCCAGTCGCGGGGAAGGGCTTTGACGCAAATGGTAGACCCGCCGTCCCTAACCACATGGTTGCCGCGGTTCTCACGACCATATTCTGCTGCCTGATTGGCGGAATAATCGCGATAATCTATGCATCGCAGGTCAATACAAAACTTGCGCAGGGCGATATCGCCGGTGCTCAATCTGCGTCTAAGACGGCTATGGGGTGGATTATCGCCAATATCGTGCTTGGGCTTCTTGGCGGTCTTTGCTATATCATTCCGGTGATCATCGCCGCTGCCGCTAGCGCGACATAATTGCGCTTGCATAGAAGCTTATGGCTTTTTGCAGGAATTGTGGTGTGCAGATGTCCGACAAGGCGGTATTCTGCGTTAAATGTGGTGCTGCAGCGCCCCAGAAGAACATTCCTAATAGCGACGAGGCCCTAAAGTTCATTATACCGGTAGGCCGATCGGGCTGGGCAATAGCCGCGGGCTATCTGGGATTGCTGTCGTTGCTTCCGCTATTTGGGATTTTTGCTGTTGTAACCGGCGTCTTGGCTGTTCGCGACATCAAGCGCCATCCTGAACGACTTGGCCTTGGCAGGGCCTGGTTTGGAATCGTAATGGGGGCGTTGACATCTCTTTTCTATCTGACTATCTTCATCCTCGCTTTTATCTGTTCGTCGTCATAACTTTTGCGACCGTGGCATGACGCTCAACAAGAAGCTCTTGAAGGTGGCGATAGCAGCGCTAATCGCGTTTGCCATAGTCGCTGGTCTTGTTTTTCTTTATCTCTACAACCCGCAGGACATCAGCTTCTTTCCTCGCTGTCCGTTCTACGCCCTCACTGGATACAAGTGCCCGGGATGCGGAACCTTGAGGGCCATCCACGCCATGTTGCACTTTAGGTTTGGAGATGCATTGCGGCTAAACCCGCTTTTGTTTGCGGCCATTCCAGTTATCGTCGGGATGTTGCTTTCGCGCAGGTTTGCGACCAATGTTGTCGTTGGCAGAGTTGTTCTCGCAGTAGTCATCATCTACTGGATAGTCCGGAACATATAACTATCAGTCTGGATTGTGAACAGTAGTAAGATTCAGGCGGGTAAAACCTGCACGGCGCGGGCGATATTGTGCTATAATATCGCCTTATGAAAAAGATTATCATTACCGTCATTGGCAAGGATTCCGTCGGCATTCTCGCAAAGACCTGCACCTACCTCGCCAAGGAGCATATCAACATTCTCGACATCAGCCAGACCGTCACTGGCGGTTTCTTCAACATGATGATGATCGTCGACGCGGCGAAGTACAAGAAGACCTTCGACAAGCTCGGCGCCGAACTCGCCCGTCTCGGAACTGGCATGGGCATGAAGATCCGCTGCCAGAAGAGCGAGATTTTCGAGAAGATGCATCGTGTATGATTAGTGGCTAGTGGCTAGTGACTAGTGATTAGTGGCTAGTGGTTAGTGATTAGAGTTTAGGAGTTTGGGTGATATGATCAACATATCTGAAGTTCTTGAGACGAACCGGATGATTCTCGAGGAGAACCTCGACGTCCGGACGATCACGATGGGCATCTCGCTTCTCGACTGCGCGGACTCGTCAGTCAAGAAGACATGCGACAAGATATACGCGAAGATAACGCGTCTCGCGAAAGACCTCGTGAAGACCGGCGACGACATCGGCCGCGAGTTCGGCGTGCCAGTCGTCAACAAGCGCGTATCCATCACGCCTGCCGCGATCGTCGGCTCGTCCTGCTGCAAGAAGCCGTCCGACTTCGTGAAGATCGCGAAGACTCTCGACCGCGCGGCGAAGAAACTCGGCATCAACTTCATCGGCGGCTACTCGGCGATCGTCTCGAAGGGAATGACGCCCGCAGACGAGCTTCTCATTCGCTCGATTCCCGCCGCGATGGCCGCGACCGAGCGCGTCTGCTCGTCGGTCAACGTCGGCTCGACGAAGACGGGCATAGACATGGACGCCGTGCGGCTTATGGGCGAAATAATGAAGGAGACGGCAGCAAAGACGAAGAGCCGCGGTTCGATCGGCTGCGCGAAGCTCGTCGTCCTCTGCAACGCGCCTGACGACAATCCGTTCATGGCCGGCGCGTTCCATGGCGTGAGCGAAGCGGACGCAGTCATCAATGTCGGCGTCTCGGGACCTGGCGTCGTCAACCACGTGCTGCGGCACACTTGCCGCGGAGTCGGCTTCGAGACGCTTTGCGAGACGATTAAGAAGACGGCGTTCAAGATCACGCGTGTCGGCCAGCTCGTCGCGCAGGAAGCGTCGAAGCGTCTCGGCGTTCCGTTTGGAATCATCGATCTCTCGCTCGCGCCAACGCCGGCGATCGGCGACTCTGTTGCAGACATCCTGAGGGAGATCGGGCTCGAAGAACCAGGCGCGCCAGGAACGACCGCAGCGCTCGCGCTTCTCAACGACCAGGTTAAGAAGGGCGGCGTGATGGCGAGCTCTTACGTCGGCGGACTTTCGGGCGCGTTCATCCCGGTCTCCGAAGACCAGGGGATGATCGACGCAGTGAACGCCGGTGCTCTCACCATCGAGAAGCTCGAGGCGATGACGTGCGTCTGCTCCGTCGGTCTCGACATGATCGCCGTTCCCGGCTCGACGTCTGCCGCGACGATTTCCGGCATCATCGCCGACGAAGCAGCGATTGGAATGGTCAACCAGAAGACGACCGCCGTGAGGATCATTCCCGTCGCGGGGAAGAAGGTCGGCGACTCGGTGGAGTTCGGCGGACTTCTCGGCCACGCGTCGGTGATGAGGGTGTCGAAGTTCTCGTGCGAGAAGATGATCGCGCGCAAGGGAAGAATACCGGCTCCTATTCATTCGTTCAAGAACTAAATTGGTAGGGGCGTCTCTCCGAGACGCCCGCGGGCGCGTCGGAGACACGCCCCTACCGGAAAAGGATAAATTTAAGAGCTTATGAAGTTTAGCCACAAAGTTCACAAGGAAATCTGCGGGAAATGAACGCCATAATCGCCGCCACCGTCTACTGCATCGTCGGATGCAACACGGGCTCGCCCGACAAGGACGCGCTCAAGGTTCTCGAGTGCGATACCGAGACGGGCGCGGCGAAAATCGTGCAGTCGGTCAATGGCTGCGAGGGAACGACATACTTTCAGATTTCCAAGGACGGGAAGACGCTTTATTCCGCCATCGGGGAGAAGGTTGAGAACAAGTCGCGCGGGACAATCGTCAAGTTCGATCTCGAAGATCACCGCATCGGCAAGATGACATGGCTCGCGGAACTCCCTTGCGAGACGCCGTGCCATGTCGCGCTTTCGCCAGACGAGAGCGTTATGTCGGTTGCGGTTTATTGGTCGGGGGTTTACGGAGTGATGGCGCTGGACGAGCGGTGCGCGACTCTTGGTAGGGACGCCTGTCCCCAGGCGTCCGCGGACGGCACGGAGTGCCGCCCCTACCTAACGACTGCGGCGCTACATAACGATGCGGTTGGTCCGCGCAAGGATCGTCAGCAAAAGGCGTTCGCGCACCAGACGTTCTACACGCCCGACGGTAAACTTATGGGCGTGTGTGACCTCGGCTGCGATCGTGTTAACTTCTACGACTACAAGAAGGAGGGCGGACTTGATAAGCCAGTTATCACGCTAAAGGCCGATCCTGGCGACGGTCCGCGTCATGCGCTCTTCTCGAACGACGGCAAGTTCCTCTTTGTAGTGAACGAGTTGTCATCGACGGTGACGAGTTACAAGGTAGCCAAGGGGGCGCCAAATTTGGTAGGGGCGTCTTTCCAAGACGCCCGCGGACGCGTCGGAGACGCGTCCCTACCATTCACCCGCATTGGCAAATGGTCGATGCTGCCCGAGGGATGTGCGCTTAAGGAGACCGAGACGAAGGCCGCGGCGATCAAGCTGACAGCCGACGGCAAGCTTCTCATGGCGTCGAATCGCGGACACGACTCGATCGCGTTCTATGCCGTGAATGAAGACGGCACGCTCACACTGAAGAATGTTGCAAAGCTGACAGGCAAGTTCCCGCGCGACTTCGAGCTTATGCCGGGCGAGAAGTTCATGGTCGTCGGGCACAAGATGTCGAACGAGATTCAGGTCTATGCATTCGACCGCGAGAAGTGCGAGCTTAAAGCCGTTGGCGAGCCGATTCCCTGCTGGCGTCCGCTGTGCTTCAAGTTCCTAAAATAGTTCACGCGGAGTCGCGGAGTCGCGGAGAAAATTGGTGCTTGTACAAATCTCTTTTGCTCTGCGTCTCAGCGTCTCTGCGCGAGATATTATATGACGTTGATAATACAGAACGGTTTGATTGTTGATGGCTCGGGGAAGCCCGGGTTCTATGGCGACGTCGTCATTGACGGCGACAAGATCGTCGAGGTAAAGGGGAATGGGGAACGTAACCGCACCCCTGTTAGGACATCCGCTTTGCGGACGACCTTCGGTCGGGGGATATCCTTGCGGGGGTTTGCGACCCATGGGGAAGCAAACACGCCGAGCGAAGCGAGTGCCGAGGGAACGGGGAACGGTAGGGACGCGTCTCCGACGCGTCCGCGGACTACCGATCCGCAACAAACCATCATCGACGCTACTGGATGCATCGTCAGTCCGGGCTTCATCGACGCTCACGCGCATTCCGACGCCTACCTCGTCCTCGAACCAGACGCGCCGTCGAAAATCTCTCAGGGCATCACGACCGAAATCAACGGCCAGTGCGGCGGCTCGGTTGCGCCGCGCTATGGCGAAGCGCGTCTCTCCGGCGACTGGGCGACGTTGCTCGGCTCTCGCCTCACCTGGCGCTCGCTTGCAGAATACCGCGCAGTCCTCGAAGCGGCGAAGCCGGCGATAAACACAATACAATTCGTCGGTCACAACACTCTCCGCTCTTCCGTCGTCGGCTATGCCGGACGCGCAGCAACGAGTGATGAGCTAAAGGAGATGCAACGTTTTCTCGCCGAGTCGCTTGACGCCGGCGGCTGGGGTCTCACGACTGGGCTCATCTACCAGCCGGGAAAATATTCGACGCCAGAAGAAGTAGTCGCGCTTGCAAAAGTCGCCGCGGAGCGCGGCGGATTCTACGCTACGCACATGCGCTCCGAGGGCGACAGGATTCTCGAGGCGATTGACGAAGTGATCGACCTCGTGCGCGCGACTGGAATACGCGCGGAAGTCTCTCACCTCAAGACGAGCGGCAAGCGCAACTGGCACAAGATCGACGCAGTCCTGGAGAAGATCGAGAACGCGATTGGCGAAGGGCTTCTTCTCGGAAGCGACCGCTATCCGTTTTGCGCGGCGGGAACTGATCTCGACATCGTTCTTCCAGATTGGGCGCAGGAAGGCGCCGCGCCCGCAGAGATGGCACGATTTGCCGATCCCGAAACAAGGGCGAAGATCGTAGCAGAAATCAACGCGTCAGACCGCGACTGGTCGACGGTAATGATCGGCGGAACATGGAGCGAATCTACCAAACCCTTTAGCGGCCAATCTGTCTCCGAAATCCTGGGCTCGCAACTTGCGACACGCGACATGGTAGGGGCGTCTCTCACCCCTCTAGCGACCGCTGACGCGGCTCGCTTCGCTCGGGGGATACGAGACGCCCGCGGACGCGTCGGAGACGCGTCCCTACCAAGTGTGTCCCCAGGTGAATTGATCTGCCGAATTCTCGAGCTTGACGGCTGCAAGACTGGCGCGTTCTTCTTCGGGATGAGCGAAGACAACCTCGACAAGATTCTCTCTCGGCCGTGGATCGTTCCCGGGAGCGACGCGTCTCTTCGCGCGCCGTGGGGACCGCTCGGCGCGGACCATCCGCATCCTCGCGCATACGGCACGATGCCGGAGTTCTACCGCCGCGTGCGCGCGCTCGGCGTTTCGCGCGAAGATGCGATTGCGCGCATGACTTCCGTTCCCGCGCGGCGGTTCGGCATCGCGCATCGTGGCGTGATCGAGAAGGGCGCGTTTGCCGACATCGCAATCTGGAAGGAAGATGAGTTCTCTTCTTCTGCGACATACGTCGAGCCGCACAAGTTCTCTCGCGGAGTGAAAGCCGTCCTTGTGAACGGCGCGGTGTCGTATACAGAAGGAAAGTTCACTGGCGACCGCGCTGGAAGATTCTTGGAGAGGAAATAATCCAAGTATGCTTTACCTTCTTGCAAAGCATGTTGTCGTTTCTTCGTTGGCGTTCCTCGGCTCGCTTTTCGCCTTGCTTTCGCTTGCCGTGCTTCTTCGTATTTGCCGTCGCCCAATTCTGAAGCTTCCCACTGTGACGCTTGTTGTCCTTTCCATTTTTGCGGTCATATCGGCCGGTATCGCCGACAAGACGCGCTCTGGCACGCAATTCCCTTCTCGTCAGGCGCCTGGCAACTTCATTGCCGATCTCGACATTGTGGAACTCGGCGAGATACCGCCTGCATCGAACCTCTGCATCTCCGCGATCTTGCGTGGTACGAATTCAACCGACATTCTCATATCATTGCCATACGACCGTAGGCCGGTCGGCGAGAAGGTTGATGTGTATGCTGCGACAGACCTTACGCTTTGGGATTGGATCAAGCCATATTCGTTTGACGTTTCTTCTGTTGTGAGCAATATTCTCGTCTCTGTGACTGACGATTCCGTTTCTACGAACGGAGTGTTGCCAATGTCTTTCTATTCAGTTGGTGATGCGGCGGACAGCGATTGCGACGGCGCACCAGATTCCGACGAGCGGTTTCTTTCGCGGACGGATCCTTCGCAACCCGACACGGACGCCGACGGGTTTAACGACGGCTGGGAAATTGCCCATGCGTCACTTGGCTACTATCCGCTCTCAGCCGACACTAACGGCCTTCTTGCCGCGTCCGCCGACCTTGACGGCGACGGGCTGACGAACTATCAGGAGCAGATACTGGGAACCGACGTCGGGAATCCCGACTCCGACGGGGATGGAATTTTCGACGGGGCGGAAATCCCATCGGCATCGCTTCTCGCGGCTACCGTTCAGATTGGGATGCAGCTTGCAATGTCTGGGCAGATGCCGAATCCGTGGTACATAATACCCGCGCTTGGTTCCTGCTCGAATCCATGTGTAACCAATTCGTCGGAATTTGTACCAGTCGCTTTCTACTTTGGCGATCCGAGCACGAGCCATTCTGAAAAGTATTTGCTGACACTCGTCCCCGTCTCGGGGTCTGGGTATGGCGCCGAGCCGCCTTCCGTTTCGTTGCTTAACGGGCAGTACGGCGTTTGCGATATGGCACTTGTGTTCTTGCGGAAAAGTTGGCACTATGAAGTCCGCCTTGCTCATAGTGCGACAAACATCCCACTGCCCGAAGGCAAAGATCCGGACTATGCGCTCATTGGCGCGGCGGCTTCTCCAGCTGCCATCCTATACGATCCCGCAGAGCTTTTTGGCGTTTCGAGTGTTACAGACGGCGTATATACTGGGGATGGGAAAGTGGCGCATATCTACGTGCTAGGCGATCCAGAAGTCGCGCCCGACTATGACCGAGACGGACAAATCACCGAATCGGAACAGGAACGTGCGAAGCTCGGTTCGCCATTTCGTTTTTGGATAAACGACGACAACGACTCGGGCGATGTCAGTGAATCTGCGGAGGACATCCCTGGAAGCGGGTCGAACGGTACAGACTCGACCATCAATGGTTATTCGGACGTCGAAGACTTCACGCCGCTGTTGCTTGACATCTCAAAGGTTTTCCCAACTGACGCGCCAGAATTCATCCGTGCGTGCGTCTCGTGGAAGCTTCAGTCGGAAACCGTCAACGCCGTGTGGACGGCGCTGTCTGCGACGGATGCCGGGATGTTCCAGACAGAGGACTGCGGTGCGGTATTTGGGAGCGGATTGTCGCAGGGAGTGACGAACGCGGCTGTCGTTGGGCTTTCCGGCGGTGTCGTGCTTCCTGCGGAATTCAAGGTCGCGATGGAGCAAAACGACGGGCAGGGCGTTGTTCTCGCCGAAGGGTGCGCTGCGGGCGCGAATGTCTATCTAATCGGGCTGGTTGACGGCGCCGAGGCCTTGACCGGTAAGGTAAACATGGTTGTCTCGTCGGTCGAGGACATGTACCGCTGGATGAATCTTCGAAATGTCTGCGGCGATGAATCAGGGTTGGCGAGCAACCTTTCTTCGCCAACGAACTGGCCAGATGTGGAATGCGATGGGCGACATTTTGTATTCGTGCATGGCTACAATGTCAATGTGCAGTCGGCGCGCGGATGGGCGGCGGAGATGTTTAAGCGATTGTGGCAGGCTGGCTCACAATCGATGTTCACCGCTGTAGACTGGTATGGGGACGAGTCTCAAATATGGGGGTGGGTTCCGCTTGTTGGCGGTGAATCGCCAGATTATTACGTCAACGTTGCGCACGCCCTTGATACGGCTTTGAATTTCTCTGTCACGGCAAATGGATTGCCTGGTGATAAGGTTATACTTGCCCATTCGCTTGGGAATGTTCTTGCTTCAGAGGCTGCGGAAAATTATGTTCTTAGCTATTCAAGATATTATATGCTTAATGCGGCATTGCCTGTCGAGGCTTTTGCGCCAAGCATTGTAAATAGTGAAATGATTGAGCATGCATGGACCAATATCAACACTCGCCTATTTTCGGCAAATTGGCATGAATGCTTTGAGGATTATCTTGCAGACTCACGCAAGGATCTGAAATGGCGTGGGCATTATGTTCATGTGCAGAATGCTGTTAACTGTTACTCCCCCACAGAGGATGTGCTTGCCAATGCAACAACGAACGGCTGGGGTGGAGCATGGTCGATGCAGGAGTTGTTCAAGGGCACGGCGGCGCTTCACGTCATTCCGGGGAACTGCGAGGGCGGCTGGGGTTTTAATGATGACTATGCGAATCTTCTGGGGACCGATCTGACCGAATTCGCCAAGACGAACGAGTGGACGGACGCGGAACTGATAGAAAATCCTATGTTTCGTCTTTTTGACGACGCAAATACGCTTCATTCGACGAACGAGATTCTTCTTGCTCAGGCAGATGCGAATCTGATTCTAGGTGACGGCATCCCGGCGACAAGTTTTGCAGCAGGGGCGAACCCTATACCACAATCGAGTGGATACCCAAGCATAAACTTTCATGCGAAAATTGCCCATTCAGACACGTGGCCACGAAAGAAAAACGACCAGAATGTATGGCATCATTCCGACTTGAAGAAAATGCCATATTATTATGTTCATCTGCTTTTTGAGACAATTAATGAAGGAGAAGAGGAATGAACAGGACGTTAACTGTTGAGATAGCTTTTGTCTGTATGGTTTCCTTGTGCCATGCGGATATTGCCAAGTTCACGGTGTCTGTCATCGACGATATTACGGGAGAGCCCATGAAAGACGTCGAGGTGACTGCTGGCTTTGGCGTCGATGCCGGCTGGAAGGCGTGGACGGAATCTGCGCCGATTGTCGAAGATGTTCGGCACACGGATCAAAGTGGATTATGCAGACTAAAGGGAGAGACAAACACAGGAGAGACCTGGGCGACGGTTCGACATCCGCCCTCTGGCTATTATTCGGGTCACTGCTACGATTCTCGTCTCGCGTTCAAGGAAAAATCGCTTTTCGGGGTGTGGCAGCCCGACGATCTTGTTGTCACGATCCGACTCCAGCGTGTGGAGCATCCGATTCCCCTTAAAGCGCGCTACGCCAAACTGACCAGATGGAGTGGCATAAAGAGCTTTGACGGTACTAATTGCGTCTTGCGATACGACCTCATGGCTGGCGACTGGCTACCGCCCGAGGGGACGGGTACAATGGCCGATGTCGTAATAAGAACTCACTTGAAACTGGGCGAGACGGTAAAGATAACAAAGTCTCAATGCGCGCAGCTTTACGACTATACCTCCACGATAGAATTCCCGGGCGAGGGTAATGGCTTCATTGAAAAGGAATGCCCGAAAGGAATCTCTGGCATCAAGATACGGTCGGCTCCAGAAATTGGATATTTGCCGAAGAAGGATATACACTATGGCAGGAAGCGGGTAATGCGCGGGCAGAGTGAGTCGGCGGAGGATTATTCTGAGTGTAACGATGCCACATGCTATTGCTTTCGCATTCGCTCCAAATTTGACGAGAACGGGAATCTGGTTGACGCCTATTACGGGAAGATCTACGGTGGATTCGACTTTTTTGCAGGGACAACCAAATTTGTGAGTGCCAAGTTTCTCTACTACCTCAACCCCAAGTCCTTAGACCGAAACCTCGAATGGGATCGAAAGACGAATCTGTTCGACGCCCCCGAAAAGAAGAGGCGCCGTAGCGCTGAAGGTGAAATCTTTCTCCCTTGAAAAAGTGTGACAAGTCCAGAAGGATTAACTTATGAAGCATTCAATAGACGCATTGCGACAACTGCGCCTGTTCCGATTTAAGACAAAGATACGGAAAAGTTTATGAAAAAGATACCTGTGATAGTTTGGTTGCCGCTTGTGTTTATCGCTGGCGGACTTGTTGGTTACTACGGCCCGGCTGAGGAACTACGTTCGCGTGATGTGCGCGAAAAGGAGGAAAAGACGAAGCCAAAGCCGAAGAACGCCTTTGGCTCCTTTACCGAACTCGTCAACATTCCCGAAGTCGCCAAGCGCCCGCGCCGCGTGAAGGACACTGAACCTGCGACGAACACGACTGTCATCGCCGGACGCGTCGGAGACGCGCCCCTACCAGACGCCGGACGCGTCGGAGAGGCGCCCCTACCAGGCGAATCAGCCGACGGACGCGTCGGAGACGCGCCCCTACCAGAAAAGCGCAGGCGTGTCGCGCCAGAAGATCTGCGCGCGCGCATCGACGAAGCCGCCGAGCTTTGGCGCACGCGCATCGAGATCGCGCGCGCATCCGCAATCGAGAAGCTTGGTCTTGACGACAAGGGCGCCGAGTCGTTCAACGACGCGATCGAGGACATGAACGTGAAGCTGCGCGAGTCGATACAGATCGTTGCCGACAGGGTCGCGTCCTCCGAGTCGCTTACGCATGAGCTCGGCGTCCGTCTTATGGGAGACATCGCGACGACTCTCGCCGAGACGTATGACTCGCTTGGCACTTGCGTCGACGAAGACCATCGCGGCGAAGTCTCGCGTCTCGAACTCACCAACTTCATCGACCCTTCCGTCGGTGAACCGCTTATCGCCGTGCAGGACAAGCTCGAGGACTTCGGGGAAAGGCCCAGGAAATGAGAACCATCCGCGTCGCGCTATTCGAGCTTGCCGCCGCGGTGCGTACGCGCCGCGCCATCGTGCTCGTCGCGCTCTATCTCGCCGCGTCCCTTCTCGGGATGAGCGGCGCGATAACGGCTCTCGGCAAGATGGAAGACCGGCTCGCGGAAATCCTCCAAGTCGAGAAGGTCGAGGGCAAGAGCGGCGTCGTCTCCGCGGCGCTCTGGAAGTCGAAGCCGTTCCAGCGGCTCGTCCGCAGCGCGGTCGGCGACTCTCTCATCTATGACGACATCGTGGGCAAGCATCCCGCCGAACTAATCTACGCGTGGATAGTCTTTCTCGCGGTACCGCTCTTGACGGTGCTTGTCGCGACGAGGCGCGTCGCGGAGGAAGTGAAGTCGGGCGCGGCGAAGTACATGCTGCTTCGCGTGACGCGGCTCGAATGGACGCTCGGCAAGTATCTTGGGATTGCGCTACTGATGCTCGTCGGACTTCTCATAGGAGCGGTAGCAGCGTGGATAGTCGCGGCGTTCCGGCTATCGGGTGCTGACATTCCGGCGCTCCTTCCCGCGATGATCGTCTGGTCGTTCAAGGCGTGGTTCCTCTCGCTCGCGTGGCTTGGCCTCGCGCTTGGCGTCTCGCATCTATTCAAGTCGGGCGCGAAGGCCGACGCCGTGGCGATACTTCTCATGATCGCCTTCTCAGTTGTGCCAGCGATCTTGAAGGGCTTTGGTTCCGCCTGGCTCGGCGGGAAGCTGCTCGTGCTTGTTCGCCTCTTCCCGTCGTCGGTGGATGATGCGCTTTGGCGTTCGTCGTTCCCGGCTGTTGCGGCGAGCGCGACTTGGCTCGTGATGCTCGGGCTTCTCTATCTTTCAATCGGCCACGCCGTCTTTGCGAGGAGGGATGTCCGATGAACGAGGCGATAATCACACGCGGGCTCGTAAAGAAGTATGGCCGCCATGCGGCGCTCAACGGCTTTACGCTTGCCGTTCCCTCGGGGTCCATCACGGGACTCGTCGGGCGAAACGGCGCGGGCAAGACGACATGGATGATGACTGTCGCCGGCTTCGTGATTCCAAACGCCGGTGAAGTGAGCATCCTCGGCAGCGGTCCGTTCGATGCTCGCCGCCACGGCGGGCGGTTCACGATTCTTCCGCAGGATTCCGATCTCCCGAACGAAGGGCGCGTCAGGTCGCTGCTCGTCGGCTATGCGCGGCTTCAGGGGATGACAAGGAAAGATGCCGCGAAGTCGGCCGACGAACTCATCGAAGTCATGAACCTGGCGGACAAGGCGAACGCGTCCATTCGCTCGCTCTCGCACGGAATGCGAAAGCGCGTCATGGTAGCGCAGGCGTTTCTCGGCCATCCCGAAGTCGTGATGCTCGACGAGCCGCTGAGTGGGCTCGACCCAGTTGAAGCGGAGCGGCTTCGCACGTTCCTTCTTTCGCTGCGCGGCAAGACGACGCTCGTCATCTCGTCGCACCAGCTTGACGACATCGAGAAGCTTTGCACGCATGTCGCGTTCGTCGCAGATGGAAAAGTGGAGCGAATGGAGACGCTGCGCGCGATCACGTCCGACACTGGGCGGATTGTCTATGCGCTAAAGGAGTTGCCGAGCGATCTTGCGGCTCTCGAGCAAGAATGCCTTGGTGTGCGATTATTGGTAGGGACGCGTTTCCAACGCGTCCGCGGGCGTCTCGGAGAGACGCCCCTACCAAGCGCGCCCCTACCAAGCGCGCCCCTGCCAAGTGAGCAAGTGCTTGTCGCCGAGTTTGGAGAGGGGATGACGGTGGAGGCCGTGAACGCGGCGCTTTTGCCGCGCCTCGTTCCCCTTGGCGTCCTCGCCGTCACTCCCGGCCGCTCGCTCGAAGAGGCGTATCTTGGGAAATGAATACGGATCCTCTTCCTGCGAGAAATAAACTCCGGTGGTTGGCAAAATAATTTAAGATTGCGCTGTAAAACAATAGATGAGATTTGGTATAATGCCGCTGAAGGAAAAATACAATGTGCAAACGTAAAGAGATAGAGAACCTCTTTAAGCCGCGTATACATAGCGAAGAAGGCCGGTATTGGGCTGAGATTCCAGCCATGCCAGGATGCTTTACTGTAGCAGATACGCTTGATGAGTTACGCGGCAATTTGATTGAGGCGGCACAATGTTGGCTTCTGACTTCGGCCGACATGGAGAATTATCGCAAGAATGACCGTCGCCGCATCACGGCAACGCGCCGCGCTGTAGCGTTCGCATGAAACCATTAAACGCCAGGCAGGTTGAGACATATCTACGTGCAAATGGCTTTGTGAGAAGTCATGGGGTTGGCAGTCATCGAGGGTGGTTCAATCCTGCGACTGGTCGGTGCACGGTTGTGCCGCATCACGGCAACGCGCCATTGCCACAAGGAACGCTTATTGCGATATTCAACCAAGCGGGAATCCCAAAGCCGAAACGGTAGAGCTCTCTGGCCCCGCTACTGTGTCACTGTACTGTGTCAGAGGGGTCTGACCCTTTATGAAAAATTCAGTGCTTCTAATTCTCGTGCTTGCCGCGGTTGCGGCGAAGGCCGACACAACCAACCTTACGGGTGTCGTGACTTTCGAGCGTAGCGATCTGTCGTTCTTCTTCATCGATGACGCGGCGGGCTCGCATTGGCGCGTGCAAGGCGTGAAGGGCTCGCCGGCGGTGAAGATCGGCGATCTCGTCCATGTCGAGGGCGAGCGCGAAATGACGACGAAGCGCCGCATCGCCGACGCGACGATCACCGTCGAAGGCCATGCCATGGCCGCCATTCCGCCGCCGCTTGAAACTGGCATCGCAAATCTCTTCTCGCGGCTCATGCCTTTTGGCAACACCGACCTCTACGGCGGAGTTGTCGTGACCGAGGGACTTCTCCGCGACATCAACCGCCGCCAGACGACGACACAGCTCTTGGTTGGCGAAGGCGACTCGAATCTCCAGGTCGAGATTCCGTGGGCGCTCGAAGAGGCGCTTCCCGCAAATCTCGTGCAGGGCGCGACCGTGCGCGTAAAGGGCGTCTTGACTTGGACGTCCATCGAAAACTACGAAGAGGGGATCTTCGGCCGCATAGAAAATGTCGAGCTGATTCCCCCGACGCCCGATGCTGTCGAGGTCATTCGCCGTGCGCCTTTCTGGACAGTGGGGCGGCTTCTCTTCATCTTGATGTGGGTGTGCTTCCTCGCCGCGGCGCTCGCCGTGTGGACGCTGACACTGCGGCGGATGGTTGCGCGGCGCACGCAGGAACTCGCGGAGTCGGTGCGCCAGCGCGAACGCGTCCGGATCGAGGCCGACGCCGCGCGCCGCGAAAGGTTGCGCCTTGCCGCCGACCTCCACGACGGCTTCCAGCAGTATCTCGCCGGAGCGACGTTTCGGCTCAAGGCGGCGATGAACTATCTTCCCGAGGGTGCCGACGAATCGAGGGCGCAGCTCGAGAAAGTGAACGACGCCTTGAAGCACACGCAGTCGGGCTTGCGGTCGACGCTCTGGGCGATGAACGAGGAAAGCGAGGGCCCGGAGTCGCTTATCGAGCTTATCCAGTTCGTCGCGCGGCGCCTCCCGCAGTGGGAGGGAATCGTCGAAATCGCGAACGAGGGTGAGGAGCGCAAGATCGCGCACAATTTCGCGGGCACTATACTCCTTATTCTGCAGGAGGCGGTTGGGAACGCGATCGACCGCGGACATGCGAAGAGTGTCAAGGTTCGGGTCGTGTTTGGCGAGAAGGGGCTTGCGATGACGGTCGCGGACGATGGCTCTGGGTTTGACACGGCTGCGGCGCGCAAGGAGGGGCACTACGGGCTTTCGGGCATGGAGCGCCGGACGGCGGAGCTGGGCGGGAAGATAACGATATCGAGCAAGATCGGCGAAGGAACGACCGTCCGAATCGCGCTCCCGCTATAATGTGGAGGTCGTCGGCGGTGGCCGAAGGCTCCTCCTCATGGACCCTCGGCGAATACGCCGTATCCATTCGCTCGGACCTTCGCTCCACCGCCTCCTCCCTGACTCCTGACCCCTAACTCCTACCCCCTATTGACTAGTATTTAGGATTATGAGATAATACGTGTGCTTCGTAAATACAATTACTAAAATTGCACTGTAAAAAGTAAATCCAATAATGAGGTGGGTGTATGACGGCAGAACAGATGCAGGAATTATTTGAAACGTCAGATCGACTTGTAAACCAAGTCACGCTTGGCTTTCATCGTTATTTATACAACGAGATTGACTGGCGTGATAGGTTGATTTGCATCATGGGGGCGCGAGGAACCGGTAAGACAACTCTGATGCGGCAGCGCATACGCGAGGCCTTTGGAACGGGAAGTGAGAAAGCCGTCTATTTAAGTCTTGATGACTTCTGGTTCTCCCAGTACAGTGTCAAAGACGCTGTTGGTTACCTTTATACCCATGGATACACGCATGTCTTCATTGACGAGGTGCATCACTTCGGCAAAGAATGGCAACAGCTGATAAAGAACCTCTACGACCAGTTCCCGACGATGAACTTTGTCTACAGCGGCTCGTCGATGCTGAAGCTTGAAAGCGGCAAGGCCGACCTGTCCCGCAGGCAGGCAGTATACAGGCTGCGAGGGCTATCATTCAGGGAATACCTGTCGTTTGAGAAGGTTATGGACCATCGTGTTGTTACGCTTGATGAGCTCGTGGCCTGTCACCGGGACTTGGCATCCGCCGTGGTGGAAAAGACAAAGATACTTCCGCACTTCGAGAGATACCAGCGCATAGGGTTCTATCCGTTCTACGCGGAATCGCACGCGCAATACTATGACAGGCTGCTTGCCACCGTCAGGAAGGTCCTCGAATCCGACTATCCTTCGGTCGAGGATGTTTCGCAAGAGACGATCAGGACGACGAAAAAGATGCTGAAGGTACTTTCAGCGTCTACGCCTCAGACGCCAAACATGAGCGAGCTCTATCGGGAGCTTGGCACAGAACGCAACCAGGGGCTTAAGATGTTGAATGCCCTTGACCGCGCTGGACTTCTTGCGCTAGTTCCTCGGAAGGGGGCGAAGCTCGGCAACCTCTCCCGTCCGGAGAAGATATACTGCGACAACACAAACTTGATGTACGCACTCGTCCCTGAAGTTGACTCGGGTGTGCGCCGCGAGACATATTTCTTCAATCAAGTCAGGAAAGACCATGACATAAATTTCGCGGGAGTTGGAGATTTCTGCGTTGATGGAAAGTATGTTTTCGAGGTTGGCGGCAAGGGTAAGGGCTTTGGGCAGATAAAGGACATCCCAGACAGCTATGTGGTGAATGACGATACCGAAATCGGTATTGGCAACAAAATACCGCTTTGGCTATTTGGCTTTTTGTATTAAGGACGGGACCCCGTCAGACCCTTGATTTTTCAGCCTATCGTGGGGCCTGTCCCCAAAAATGGTGGGGCCTGTCCCCAAAATTTGTCCCTAAATTATTAGCCACAAAAAAGTTTTGGACCGCCCTTGCCAAGAAGGAGAAAGCTTTGTTATAATAATGGCCAGTTGGCAACTGAATGGTTGGCAACGGAGTGGTTGCGATATGGGAGTTGGGTATGAAATTTTATGGCCGAGAGAAAGAAATTGATGAATTGAGGCGCCAACGCGATATTTCGCGCAAGTTTGCGCGGTTTACCGTCGTGACGGGGCGGCGCCGTATTGGGAAGACTCAACTAATTCGTCAGGCATTTGACGATGGTGTCTCCCCATACGTTCACCTTGTCATCACGAAAAAAACAGAGAAGGTCCAATGTTTAACCCACCAGCGCGAGGCAGAGCGAGCCCTTGGCATTACAGTAAGAGGTCGCTGCGAGCGTTTTGCCGAGCTCTTTGAGGATCTGATAAAAGAATCGGTGTCGCACCCCTTTACGCTCGTTCTCGACGAGTTCCAGGAATTTGACCAGGTTGATGACTCGATCTATGCAGAGATGGCAGACATCTGGGATCGATACCATTCTGATTCAAAGATAAACCTTGTCGTCTGCGGAAGCGTCAACCGATTGATGAACAAGATTTTCTTTGATGATTCCCAGCCGCTTTATGGCCGAAACACAGGGCGACTTGACGTTGTGGCGTTCGAGACGTCAGTGCTCAAGAATATACTCTTCGATTTTAGTCCTCAGTATTCAAATGAGGATCTTCTCGCGCTATGGGCCATTTCGGGCGGCATTCCCCGCTATGTCGAGTTGCTGATGGAAAGCGGCGCTACTACCCGTGACGCCATGATTGACACTGTGTTTGGCGGCATAACGTCCTTTATTGACGAAGGTCGCACGATCCTTGCCGACGAGTTTGGCAAGGAATACGGCACCTACTTTACAATCCTTGCAGCAATCGCATCGGGGCGAACGACATACGCGCAGATCGTCAACGAAGTCGGAATGGAAGTGGGTGGATATCTGACACGACTTGAGACGCAGTATGGCCTGATTGCCAAGAGGCGCCCGCTGTTCGAGAAAGCGGCGAACAAGAACTGCGTCTACCAGATCAACGACTGCTTCTTCCGCTTTTGGTTCAGGTTTGTGTTCGGCTATTCCGATATGATTGAACTGAAGCGGCTCGACGATTTGCGCGTTATCGTCAAGCGTGACTTCAGCACTTTTGCCGGTTATGCGCTGGAAAGGTATTTTCACTGGAAGTTCGCCGCAGAGTCGCACTATCGCAAGATCGCCGGCTGGTGGGATAGAAAGGGTGAAAACGAGATCGATCTCGTCTGCGAGGATGCCAGGGATGGGCGGCTTGATTTCTACGAGGTCAAGACCGATCCAGAGAGATTGAACATAGGAGCGCTCAACAAGAAGGTGGAGGCGTTCTTCACAAAGAACCCCGCAGAAAGAGCCAAGCTCGGCCGCGTACTTGGGATTTCATGCAAGGATATGTAACCCTGACTCCTGACCCCTGAACTTGCTACTGTGTCACTCGTACTGTGTCAGAGGGGTCTGACCCGAATGCCGCTAACTTAAGGTGATTTCGGGCGTTTTCCGAGGCCCAGCGTCGCCTTTGTCGGACGCTTCGAGCGACGGGTGTCCGGCGTTGTCCGGAAGATGAC
>Ga0265298_10004247_pt1 | contig 18414 bp, 17 predicted proteins | sample AusTroGonzalo_MG_3_FD_193486 | JGI IMG/M metagenome (GOLD analysis project Ga0265298, IMG submission 193486) | Bovine rumen microbial communities from tropical cattle in Woodstock, Queensland, Australia - Gonzalo_01 | ecosystem: Host-associated > Mammals > Digestive system > Stomach > Rumen ... | reverse complement strand
TCATCCTTGGCCACAGCCAGTTTGAACGGATTCCCGTTTCCCAGGAACGGCAGCAGCGGCTGCTGAAGGAGCAGATCGATGATATCACGGACGGTATCATGGAAATGAAGCGGAACCGTGGTGAACGCTACTCCATCAAGCAGCTCGAACGCGCCAAGCGTCAGCTGGAAGTCCGGCTGAAAAAGCTTGAAGCGGAAGAAAAGAAAGATCATGTCGTCACCTTTGAACAGCTCGGTGTTGACCGGCTGTACGTGGATGAAGCGCATGCTTTCAAGAATCTGTTCCTGTTCACCAAGATGAGGAACGTTGCCGGCCTGTCTGCCTCTGAAGCGCAGAAGTCCAGCGATATGTTCCTGAAATGCCGGTACATGGATGAAGTGACCGGCGGACGCGGGATCGTGTTTGCGACCGGTACGCCTGTGAGCAATTCCATGACGGAACTGTACACGATGCAGCGCTACCTGCAGTACGGAACGCTGCAGCAGAAATCCCTCAGTCAGTTCGATTGCTGGGCTTCCACGTTTGGGGAGACCACTACGGCGATCGAGCTTGCTCCTGAAGGTACCGGATATCGCGCCCGGACTCGGTTTGCGAAGTTTTTCAATCTTCCTGAACTGATGAAGCTGTTCTCTGAAGTCGCGGATATCAAGACGGCGGATCAGCTGAATCTGCCTCGGCCTGAAGCGCACTACGAAACCGTGGTCGTGCATCCTTCCGAATACCAGAAGGAAATGGTGGGTATGCTGTCGGAACGCGCTGCCGCCGTTCATTCCGGAACGGTTGATCCCAGCAAGGATAACATGCTGAAGATCACCTCTGACGGAAGAAAGCTCGGCCTTGACCAGCGGCTGATCAATCCTTTGCTGCCGGATGATCTCGGAAGCAAGGTCAATGCCTGTGTGGGCAATATTGTCCGCATCTGGCGCGACGGAAATGCGGATAAACTGACCCAGCTCGTTTTCTGCGATCTTTCCACTCCGCGCGGGAAAGCCACGAACGACAAGGAAGCGGCTGCGCTGGCGGATGCCACGGAAGAAACCGGCGTCGGGAACTTCAATATCTATGACGATATCCGCGAAAAGCTGGTAGCTCATGGTATTCCCCGGGAACAGATTGCCTTCATTCATGAGGCGAATACTGAGACCCGGAAGAAGGATCTGTTTGCGAAGGTTCGTTCCGGCCAGGTGCGCGTCCTGATGGGAAGCACGCAGAAAATGGGCGCTGGCACGAACGTGCAGGATCGGCTGATTGCGCTCCACGATCTCGACTGCCCATGGCGGCCCGGAGATCTGGAACAGCGTGCAGGGCGTATTGTCCGTCAGGGCAATCAGAACCCTGAAGTGTTTATCTATCGGTATGTCACGGAAGGCACCTTCGACGGTTATCTGTGGCAGACTGTTGAGAATAAGCAGAAGTTCATCTCCCAGATCATGTCGAGCAAAAGTCCCGTCCGTTCCTGTGAGGATATTGACGAGACTGCGCTTTCCTATGCGGAAATCAAGGCCTTGTGTGCCGGTGATCCGCGCATTAAGGAAAAGATGGATCTGGACGTGGACGTTGCCCGTCTGCGGCTGATGAAATCTGATCATCTGACCAAACAGTACCGGCTGGAGGATCAGATCCTGAAGTCGCTCCCCAAGGAGATTGACCAGGCTACGCAGGTGATCGCCGCGTTCGATAAGGATATCGAAACTATGCAGGCGCACCCGCTTCCTGAGCAGGACTTTGTGGGAATGACCGCTGGCGGCGCTGTGATCACTGAAAAGGAAGATGCCGGCAATCTGATCCTGGAATCCTGCAAGAAATCTTCCCACGGCGAGGTAATCCCTGTCGGTGAGTATCGCGGTTTCGATCTGTCTGTTCAGTATGATCTGTTCAACAGTCGGTTCCAGATGATGCTGCAGGGTGCGCTGACTCATCGTGTTGATGTCGGCACGGATGCCCGCGGTAATATCCTGCGACTGGATAATACGCTAGCGAACATGCCGCAGCGGCAGGCCGATGCCAAGGCACGGCTGGAAAATGCCCGGAATCAGCTGGCTTCCGCGAAAGAGGAACTGGGAAAACCCTTCCCTCAGGAAGCTGAACTGAAAGTCAAGAGCGCACGTCTGGCTGAACTGGACGCGGAACTGAATCTGGATCGTCCCAAGGAACAGCCCCCGAAGGACAAGAAGCCGCCTGAACCGGAACGGTGATGAGCCATGAACGTGTATAACGCTGTGAAGAGCAGTATTACCACGCGGCAGGCTGCTGAACTCTACGGGCTGACTGTCAATCGGAAGGGCATGTGCAAGTGTCCCTTCCATGAGGATAAAAACCCCAGCATGAAAGTGGATAAACGCTTTCATTGCTTCGGATGCCAGGCGGACGGTGATGTGATTGAGTTCACATCCCGTCTGTTTGGCTTCAACAAGAAGGCTGCGGCCTTGAAGCTGGCATCCGATTTCGGGATTCGATATAACGAACACGCTGCCTATGTTCCCGCGGCTCGAAGGCCTGTTTCCGAAGAGGAAAAGACGGAACATCAGACAGCTTATTTCTTCAGGAAACTGGCGGATTACAGGAACCATCTGATTGATTGGGAGACTGAATACGCGCCAGTGAATCCTGGCGACGATTTCCATCCTCGCTTTGCTGAAGCGCTGATGAACCTGGCTCAGGTGGAGAACGACCTGGATGTCCTTTTGTCGGGTGACCTGAACAGCAAGCGGATGCTAATCAGCGAGCTGATGCTGAAAGAAAAGGAAGTGAAGCCAATGAGCGGAACCGATCTGGTACCGGTCTATTATGAGAGCCCTGTCTATGCCCGTGAGCATAAGGAGATTGAGCAGTTCCGGGAATCTCATTTTGAAAACGTCAACTGCAGGAAGGCGATTGAAGCATCCATCTCTAAGCATTTCGACGGGATGCGTCTGAGCAAGCAGGCGGTGGATGAAGTGCTGGACAAGTATGGCGCGGAACGTGTCGCGCTTGTGCTGGCAGCTACCGTGCAGCTTAAATCATGGGACGGCCGCTTTTCTCAGGCAAACAAGGATTGGGCTTTTTCCGTCCGGATGCCTGATACGCAGTCCACTATGAACTATGACCGCAGGGACGCTTATGCCGTCACCTCCCATCCTGCTGTGCTGGATGGGTTTATCTCCCATGCCCGGAAAGTGATCCAGGAAAGGCAGATCCCTTCTGTCCGGGATGAACTGAACAGGCCCGTTGTGCAGGCTTCCAAGTCTTCCATTAAGCATGACGGTCCTGAACGATAAGGAGGGTATCCCCATGACTGAAAATGAGATCCGGGAAAACGCTATCTATGGCGTTATGCTTACCTCCGGACAGGCTGTGGGCATTGTCGAGGTCGAACCGGACGAGAAACTGTTTGACTGCGCGAGACGTGCCATCGACTGCGAGTGGATCGAGGTTGTCGAGCCTGCTGGCTTGCAGGAACGGGATTGTGTCCTTCTGATCGATGAGGAATCGAAGCTCAAGGGCGACGTTCATTTCGTAAACTGTATTGCCAGTTCTCTGTATGAATCTCCGCAGCACGGGGATCTGATCATCGGGAATGCGATGATCGTTAAGCAGGACGGTGACGATCTGCGGCTTCTGACCGAGGATGAGGCAATCGACCTGGCTAAGGATATGCAGGCGATCCGGAAGGATTCCATCCATGAAATGACCGAGTTCCTGAGCAATCTGAAGCTTGCCGAAAAGACTCCGGAAAAGTCGATTTCGGCTATTCTCCGCATGGGGGCTGAAAAAGAGCATCGACAGCCTTGCATGAAAGAAGGGCTGGATCGATAATGGTTATGGAACAGGGAAACCGCGGTCAAACGATCTCCCTGCGGCTGACGGATCAGGAACAGGAAATACTTGCCGAACGCATGAAGCAGGCCGGGATAAGCAAGAAATCAGCCTATCTCCGGAAGATGGCCATGAACGGCTACATCCTGAAGCTGGACATCCCCGAAATCCGGGAAATGATCTCCCTGATGCGATACTCCAGCAACAACCTGAACCAGATCGCCAAGCGGGTGAACGAAACCGGTCGGATTTACCGAAACGACCTGCAGGAGATCCAAGATTCCCAGAACCGGATATGGGATGGGATCAACAAGATCCTGCGAAAGCTCCAGTCAGTCCAATGATGCGAAGAAAGCGAGGGAACGTTATGATTAAAGCGATCATCCGAATCATCCTGATGCCGGTGCTTATGATCTTCCGGCTCTTCCTGGGAACGCTGGCCTTTATCACAACGATCTCGTCCGCTGTGATTGGCCTTGGAACTTCGCTCTTCGTCATTCTGGCGATGGTCGAGTTCTTTATCGGATACTGGCAGAACGGCCTTGCGCTGATGGCTCTGGCGCTGCTGGTCAGTCCCATCGGACTGCCGGCGATCGCGAACTTCCTGCTGAAAAGGATGGACGGTGCCTGCGCCTTTGTTGAAGGCTTGATCTGTTAAGAATACCGCTGAGCAATGGCAGCCAAGTTAAACCTGGCTGCCGCTTTTTTTATGGAGGAACGACTATGGCAACGACCCGATTGATCGCCATGCACATTACCAAGGGCAATAATGCTGCCCAGGCGCTGGCTGATCGTATTGAATATGCTGTGAATCCGGCGAAGACGGAAAGCGGGCAGCTGGTGACCTCGTATGCCTGTGACTGGAAAACTGCCGCCAATGAGTTTGCGCTGATGCGAAGCACTTATCTGCATCTGACGCAGCGATACAGGGACGGCGAAGTCATTGCATATCAGCTTCGCCAGTCGTTTAAACCCGGAGAAATCACGCCGGAAGAAGCCAATCAGGTCGGCTGTGAGCTGGCTGCGCGGTTCCTGAAGGGAAACCATGCCTATGTGGTGGCAACGCATACGGATAAGGCGCACATCCATAATCACATCATCTTCTGCGCCACTACCCTTGATTGCCAGCACAAGTTCCGGAATTTCCTTGGTTCAGGGAAAGCTCTGGCAAGGCTCAGCGACCAAATCTGCATGGAGAGGAAGCTGTCCGTGGTCGGAGATCCCAAGACGCGGGATTCCAATTATGATCGCTGGTTGGGCGATAAAGCAAAGCTGACCCAAAGGGATCAGCTGCGCATGGCGATCGATGAGATGCTTCAGAAAAAGCCGGACGGCTTTGCCGCTTTGATGAAACTGCTTGAAGAGGCCGGTTGGTCTGTCAAGCACGGGAAACAGCTCAGTTTCCGCGCTCCTGGCGGGAAAAAGTATATTCGCATGGATACGCTGGGCGAAGCGTACTCTGAAAAGGTGCTCCGGGAGGTTCTCGATGGAAAACGCGAGCATGTTCCTGCTCAGACACGCCGAATGAAGAGCCAAATCGGTCTGATGATCGACATTCAGGCCAAGATGCAGGAAGGCAAAGGCAAAGGGTACGAGAACTGGGCGAAGAAGTTCAATCTGAAGCAGCTTGCCAGCAGTATGGCTTACCTGTCCACCCACGGTATCCGGACATATGAAGATCTGTCCAAGCTTGTTGATGATGCTGTAAAGAAAAACGACGAACTCCTTGCCCGGGTGCAGTCCGCGGAGACGCGACTGAAAGAGATTGCCGAGATGAAGAAGGCAATCACGAACTACCTGAAAACCAAGGATGTATATGCGGAATGGAAGAAATCCGGCTATTCCAAGAGCTTCTATGCGGCTCACGAGGAGCAAATCATTATCCACAAGGCCGCTAAAAAGGCTTTTGACGGGATTCAGGGCAAGATTCCCACGATCAAGGCACTTTCGGCGGAATACAGCACGGTTCTCTCTGAAAAGCAGAAAGCATACGCTCAGTACCGCGAGGCCAGAAGCAATATGCGTGAGCTGCTGACGGTCAAAGCGAATATTGATACGGTCACGGAACGTCCTGCCAGGGACAGGGAGATAGCTCGCTGACCACTGCGGTGTCCGCTAAGGATGCCGCTTTTTTTAATGCTCGAAATTTGGACTGGTGAGTGGTATCATAATACTTGAAACCTTGAGTTTTCTTAACGATCGATCAGGAGAGGAACTATTTTTCTATTCACTGCGTCATATATAGTGGGGGTAAGAATGCCCGAAGAAAGGAAGAGATTTCCATGAAAAATATACTGGCTTTGTTTCTCACAATGCTTCTGCTCATGAGCGTTGCCTCTGCAGATCCCGCTGTGCAGGCTCCTCCGGATTTGCATCTGGTAAATGATGATATTACTTTCGCAACATCGACCGGAAATTATGGTTGGACATACCCAACTGACACTCCGGATGAATGGTGCGGTGTGGAAGCTTGCGGAATGGCTCCAACAGATCCTTATGTGTTTGAGAATATCGAGCATCTTTTTCTGATTGATGAAACCGAATTTGCTTTGGACTGGGGAGACAATTCACCTGACAAGGTAGAAGTCATCGGGTGGGAAAATGCAGTATTTCAGGATGTGGAACACGCTGGAGATTATCAGGACACTTACCTTGAACTTACTGACTGGAAAGTGGTTCTGAAACCAGGCCATGTTTACAGTATTCAAGCCCGTTGGCTGGAATCAGAAGAGGAAAAAGTATCCCACGGGAGTGCTTTTTACTACATTGTGACCGAAAGCACTGCTGCGCTTCCAGCCTACAGTTATACCGGGAATGATCCTATTGTGGGTGTCATCATAAACGCGCTGCTTACTGACGGCCATGCGGATATGTATATGAAGAAACCGGGAAGTGTTACGATTCCTTGCCCGATTATTCTTAAGACAGAAATGATCGATGAGGCTCATGCGAAGGTCTATGGCAACTTCTGGCTTCTAACCTATGTGAAGAATGGTGATGTGCTTGAAAACATCTCCGGTGGAGAGAACGCTGCAATTATTACGCTGGAGATGGTCGAGGGCAAATGGCAAGTGACGGCCATGGAAGAAGCTGGAGATGGTGAAGAGTATGTTGCAGATATCAAGCGTTTCGCAAGCGGAGATTCTGAATTAGAAACCAAGTATTTTGCAGCAGAAGACCTGAAAGAGAATCAGGAGACTCGGACACAGTTCATTAAAGCCTATGTCGAAGCTAATGATCTTGATATTACTGCCTATCAGGATTATGGTTGGGAACCAATTACGCTTAAATAGACGAAAAAGGAAGTACTGCTGAGCGCTGTCCATTCAGGGCAGTGCCCACTTTTCTGCCATAAAAGCGACTGTCAGCTCAGCTGTTTTTTCAGCATGATGATTTCCTCGGTGCGGTATTCCTCATGGAATCCGCACTGCAGGAACAAGTTGATACCGGGATTGTCAATGGCAATATTGTCATACAATTCCGGTATTTTTTCATTTTTGGCTGCTTCGCAGAGCAGGAGAAGGCCGGCTTTTCCAAACCCTTGCCTGCGGCTTTTTGCGGAAATGATAACGTCCGCCAGGTACAGTCCCATGTTGGAATCGTAATGATAGGCCGCTTCACCCACAAATGATCTGCTTTTTCCAGTTGTGATGTACCGATAAAAGCATTTATTGGGATTCGCTATCCAGCAATCGTACCAATCTGCCCACTTTTCACGCGGAAATGGGATGGTTCCACCCCAGGCATGGTTGTAGCTCATCGTCTCCGGATCAGCCATCATGGCTTCCCGAAACCACAGATCTTCCAGATGGGGCTTGTAAAAGATCACCTTCGGTATTCTGTTTTCCATGTTTTTTATCTCAATGCCTGCAGATATCAGGCAATCTTTCCTGTTTGTAGTGACGCAATTGTCACGACCCTAGAATATCGCATCAAAAAAATGGAAACAAGCGGTAAGTATGGTTTTCTTCGGTTTAATCCGTTCAAGATTGTCGGTTTGCCGAAAAAATAGTAAAATCAACTTGTACAGCTGTTGCTGTCTGAATGGCTTGTTGCTGCTGTGCGATTAGGAGCTGGATGATAATTGGGCATGGGTTGACGAAGATGATTCCACAGCACTTTTTCCCCAGCTTTGAAGTTTCTGAGCTAACGACAATTCGGGATTTGGTGGAGGGAAAGAGAGTGACAGAATGAGAGCGCATGATTATGAGATAAAGACTGAGCGTTTACTGTTGCGCCCGATGACAGTTGCCGATGCGGATGCTGTTTGGAAGTGGGTAAGTGATGAACGTGTAGCAAAGTATATGATCTATCCGGTCTATACCGATATGGGAGAACTCCGTGAATGGCTACGCTCTGTCGAGGAATTTGACGGAGAGTATCATTTCGGATACGTTCGTTTATCTGACAATGAACTGATCGGAAGTGGAAGCATAGGTCCAAGTGCCCAAAAAGAAGGATTCTGGGGATTTGGTTATAACTTCAGATACGATTGCTGGAAAATGGGATATGCAACAGAGGCTACAAGAGCGATGATCGATTTTGCCAAGAGAGAATTCGGCGTCACACATTTTTGTTCGAGTCACGTGGAACCCAATCTCGCATCCGGGCATGTGATGGAGAAATGTGGTCTTCATTTTACAAAATACGGAGAATTCGAGAAACTGGACGGAAGCTGCAAGGCCCGTTCGATGGAATACGAGGGCATCCTGTGACACAAATCGTAATTTGCGGAGGTTTCAGATGACTGTCAATTTTGATATATTGGTTTCCGGATGCAACACGCGTTGCAAGCATTGCTATGTCAATGGTGGACCTGGAAGCATGATGAAATTGGAGGACGCTTTTTTGTTCATAGAAAAGCTGGACGCGTTGGCGGAGCTTCTGCCGTTTGAAGCCAGCTTTACACTGGATAATGAACCGATGAATCACCCGGATATTGCGTCCATTATTCGTAAGGCCAAAACCACGAGATATATTGAAAACTATCATCACGGAATGACGAGCGGTATTGCACTGATGTGCAGGAAAGACCGTCATGACGTGATGCAGGCTTATCTTGATTGTGGATACCGTGACTTCGGTATAACCATTCACGGAAATGCTGCTCATCACGATGAGATCGTCCGGCGAGAAAGCGCTTTTAGAATTGCAATTGAAGCGGCTGAGTTTATGAAATCCTGCGGTGCGGAGGTTGGAGTATCTCTGATGTTCAACCGTTTTTTTGCTGAGGATGCCGAAGAAATCGACGGGATGCTGCAACAGCTACAGCCCGCATATATCTATTTTGCAGTCCCTAACTTTACACCGCATGCCCATATGACGGATTATGAACCTTATCGTGGTTCACTGAATACCCTTCACCGGATTCGTCCTTGGCTTGCTCGTTGGCATCAACAGGAAGACGAATTGACAAAGGAAATCTGTACGATCGGTATGCTCAAGGATCAACTCCAACAAGGATTTGATATAGTTCCATTATTCAAATGCCCGCAGGATGAGCTATATATGGCGGTTCACCAGAACGGAGACCTTTTTGTTGGCAACACGGGCGTGGAAACAGAGCATCTCGGAAATCTGCGGACACTGGATATTCAGGAAACAGCTAAACGTATTTCAGAATTGCCTGGAAACCGGGACTATGGTGCGTTCTATGAGGTGGATCTGCTGCCTCGCCAGGAAGTACTGGTTCATGCTATTGATCAGTTGCCGCAGGACCTGCTATACAGCGATAGGGCAAGTGCTCTTTACAGGGCATTGACCATGCTTGGAATACCAACAATAATACTTGACGCTGTAGCCAAATGATGCTAGAACGGCAAAGCGGAAGAGAATCGCACAAATTCCAGTTTGTCGATGCACCTGTTAGCAAGAAAACTCGGAAAATATATCTTGAGATCTTCGACTGTTCCCTTGAAGTATTTCAAACAAAGGAGATGACTAAAATGGTTATTGAAAAGCTGAACTATGAAAAGTATAAAGGACAAAAATACCAGACGGAATTCCAATCCGACAGATATCTGGACATAGAGCCAGCAGGAGAAGGATTTGACATCAAATGGGTTATGAGTGAAGAACCGCTTAGGATGTCCATCAATGATACCATGCTGTTCGACTGGTTGGATCATCCGAGGGCTTACGGCGCTTTCGAAGGCGACAGGCTTATAGGGTTTGTGGAAGGATTCCTGGAAAAGTGGAATAACAGATTCAGGATCTCCAACATCTGTGTGTTCGATCATGCTGATAGAAGAAGCGGAGTCGGCATGAAGCTTATGGAGACCATTCTGGAAGAAGCAGTCCGAAGCGGAGCAAGAATGGCGGTTCTGGAAACGCAATCTTTCAACTATAAAGCAATTTCATTCTATAAGAAGAACGGTTTTCAGCTCATCGGATTCGACAGGTATGCCTACTCCAACAATGGACCCGAAGAGCATAATATGCGGATTGAAATGGGCAGGAAATTACAGGATTAAAAGATAACTATGATCAGCAAAATCGGAAGATAAGCTACCTCACACTTTGTATTGTATGAGTTGCCATATAGCATATCTGGCAACTCCTTTTGTTTTTGGAAAAATAGTATTTATCGTTTGATCTATCATCCTCTCCTTCAGGAGAGGACTTTTTATGTCTCGAAGAGACCAGCCACATCGCTTGCGATGTGATCAAGGGGATTGGGGGCGATGCCACCAACAAGCAGATTTGCAATTGTATTACAATTGCCCTGCTTGCGAGTTTAGTTTTTTTTGAAATAGTGACTTAAAACCGTTCCAAAACCGCCTTCACTCTTAGAGGGAAACATGAAGCTTTCAGAATTGCCCTCACGGATTGGAGGAAACGTTGATGTCAGAAATCCTGGGAAGTACCACCATCAAGCAGGAACAAACTCAGCCTATCAGAGTTGAAAACCGCTGCTATACCGTCATGGATCTGCAGACTATTCTTGGCATTGGTCGTAAAAGCGTTTACGAACTGCTGAAGAAAAAAGAATTCAGATGGTTTCAGATCGGTCACGGAGTCTACCGCATCTCTCGCAAAAGCTTTGATGATTGGCTGGACAGTCAGAACTGATTTGTCAAGTCTGTCGTTCCGTCTAAAAAGGGTTAGCGACAGCCTACCGCTTTTTTTAGATATCTGATAACGTTCGGATGACGCGTCAATCATCCCTGTAGCGAAGGAGGTGGAGTTCATGAAAGATCAGGCAAAGAGTACGATGTCTGTTCCTGAAATGGCCAAAATGCTAGGCCTGAAAAAAACAGATAGCTACTGGCTCGTTCATAAAAATTATTTTCAGACCGTTATTGTCGCCGGAAAAATCCGAATTGTGATCAGCAGTTTTGAAAACTGGTATGCCAATCAGGTGCACTACAGAAAAGTGAATGGCCATGCACCCAGTTATGAAAAACATTCTGACTCGTATTCAATCCGAGATATTTCTGAAATGCTCGGAATCTCAGACGGCAGTGTTTATGATTTGATCGCGCGGTACAAGATCGAAACATTCCAGGTGAATTATAAAACGCGAGTGAAAAAGAAAACCTTTAATAGGTGGTATCGGAATCAAAAGCATTTTCGAACCCAGAAGGATCGTGAACGTGACCGTAAAGCAGAAGAAGCATCAATGACACTTCCGGAAATGGGACGGCTTCTTTGCGGCGATCGTAATCTTGCGTACAAACTGATCAAAGAGAATGATCAGTTCGTGATAATTGAAATTGCTGGCAGGAAACGAGTAACGAAAGACAGCTTTGAAAAGTGGTATTCCGCTCAGACCGAATATCGAAAGTTTGATGATCTTTCCAAAGAAGATCAAAGTCGTGTTGTGAAAGAGCACAAAGATGACGGTCTTGGGAAGGTGTTACGAGAAAGTGGCCAGGCTTTTGATGAGGACAAGCTCTGGCTTTCCCTAAAGGAAGCATCACTGCTCATTGGCAAAAGCGAATCAACTATTCTTCGCTTTATTCAATCAGGTGAACTTCCCGCAGTTCAAGTAAATCGTTCCTGGCGAATCAGGAATGATGAAATTAGATGGTTTTTGCTGGAACATGAAGATAAAGATGAAGGGAGTAATGACTGATGGCATCTATCGTTGAGAAGAACAATAGCTTCTATGTGGTTTACACTGTCACCACTGCGGATGGTGAAAAGAAACAGAAATGGGATACTTGTCATTCGGAAGCCGAGGCCAAGAGAAGGAAAAAAGAGATCGAGTTCCAACAAGGCGTTGGAGAAGTCACGCTTCCCAAATGTTCAACTCTGAGCGAATTGCTTGATGAATACGTGAGTCTTTATGGGAAGACCAAATGGTCGCTGTCTGTTTACACGAGCAATAAAGCTCTGATCAAAAACTACATTAAACCTTACATCGGGAAACTGAAGCTGAATGAAATCTCGGCGCGAATTCTCGAACGGTATTATCAGAAGCTTCTGCAGATGCCGGCAGTCCCTCGTGTTACAGACTGCAGCTTTAAAGAAACGAAAAGATTAATCGGAACTTCAACGATAAGAGACATCCATAAACTTCTTCGAAGCGCTTTTACTCAGGCAATGAAATGGGATCTGCTGGAGAAAAATCCTGCAACATTGGCAGATGTTCCGAAACATGAAGCAAACAAGAGAGAGATTTGGGATCTGGAAACCCTGGCCAAGGCAAATGAAGTTTGTCCGGATCAGCGGCTTAAGCTCTGCATCAATCTTGCTTTCGCATGTTCGCTTCGTATTGGTGAACTGCTCGGACTGACCTGGGATTGTGTTGACATCTCCGAAGAAAGCATGAAGGAAGAAACCACATCTATTTTCATTAACAAGGAGCTTCAGCGCGTCGAAAAAGATGCACTGGAAGCTTTGGGGCAGAAAGGCGTGATTGCTTCTTTTCCTGAAGCAACCAACAACAGCAAATCTGTTCTCGTCTTAAAGAACCCGAAGACACCGACCAGCGTCCGGAAGATTTACCTTCCGCATACAGTCGCAGAAATGCTTCTTCAGTGGAAGCAGAATCAAGATGAAATCAAAACTGCTCTCGGTGATGAATATCACGATTATAATCTTGTCATCACATGCCCAACCGGAACTCCTGTAGAAGATACCAGAATTCAGCAGAACTTTAAGAAGTTTATTACGCATTATGATCTTCCGCCGGTTGTGTTCCACAGCTTAAGGCATTCCAGTATCACGTACAAGCTGAAGTTGAATGGCGGAGATATCAAATCTGTTCAGGGTGACTCCGGTCATGCTCAGGCGAAGATGATCACTGATCAGTACTCTCATATTCTAGATGACAGCAGAAAAGAGAATGCGAAGCTGCTGGAAAAAGCATTTTACCAGAAGAAAGAAGATCAACCTGACGGAAACAATGACAAAGAAACGGACTCCGACTCTGATTCTGTTCCGTCTCCCAAAATCAGCCGTGAAAGAATTGAGGGACTCCTTCAGAATGAAAAGATCATCGCATTGCTGGAGAAACTCGCTGATGCAAGCGGAATAGATGATTGAGAGTTTCCGAACTAGGGTTGCTCGCCTGCATGGCGCGTAACTATAGTTAATATCGAATCTTCAAAGCAAGGAATTTCAAGGGTCCTAAGAAATACCAATTTTCATTTATCTAATGAGATTGACGCCATCTAATCGTTCTTTGAGCGTTTCGTCAGGATATATTTTGCTATTATTCTACAGCAGTTTAGACCTTAACTGCCACTATTCTATCATTATTCTGAGTGGCAATCAAAAAACGGACGCCATCACAAGATGACGCCCACTGGTTTTGCAGTCTTGAAGATAATCACAGCTTGGGACGAATAATATGCTTCTTCCCAAAGATTGTGACAGGTTTATTTTCCTATTTGCAGCCATGCTCCGTCAACAGCATTCAGATAGTTATTGCCGAACCGATAGGATAACGTGGCGGTTGCATCTTTTCCGTTAGCGGAAAGGAAATAGCATCTTTCCAGGGCAGAAGCAGGACTGTCATTATCAATCAGTCTGGCCTTCCGGAATAACAGGATAGCCTCCTCAGGCGAAAGAATGCTGGAAGTGCGTTCCATTGGCTCAAATGCGCACCAGGATCCTTCCAGTGTCAGAAGGCCGTCTTCATCGGAATAAACAACCTCCGCATAACAGGGATTGAGCAAAAGGCCCGGGTTGTCCATGTTTTCACTGAGAAGCACCTCTTCTGACCAGCGAATCGGCAATCCTTCCAGGCGTTCTTCCAGAATGACTTTTCGGCATGGTGTCGTGCCCTCCATATTGCCTAATGTGCTGAATGAAACGGGTACCGCTGTTACGCTTCCCTGAACCAAACCCAATCGGGTAACAAGTTCAACGGCCTGATTACAGGTTTCTGATGCCCGGTCGGCGCTGAATCCACTGAGTTCCGGAAGAACGTTGTATACATCCAGCTTGTAATAATATACCCGTTCTTCACCGCTGTCGCTATGACGATAAATATCAAATTCAGTCTGGATCTCTTCTGCTCCCAGTCGGTGTCCTATACTGCAAAAAGGTACCCCTTTGGCGTCTGCGGGCCAGAACAATGAATGGTTTTCCCGCTCTTCACTTTGCGGTTCCGGGTCAGCAGAACCAAATGTTTCAAGCAGCAGAGCATCTGTATTGATTCCAGGTGAAACAATTTTCCATACTGTCGTATAATGGACTTCTCCTCCTGCAAAAGACGGGGGCAGTGGAGTCGGTTGAATCAAAGGTATCGGCGTAGGATCAGCTTCTGTTGCAGAAGCCACACTGCAAAGGATAATCAGCAGGATGGCAAAGCCAGCGCACAGAATCCGTTTTTTTGCATTATTCATTTACAGGCACCTCCTTCTGCGACATATGATGGACTGCCCAATTGTCTTCACATTCAATGGATACGGCGTCATTGTATTCAATATAAATCACCGTTCCAAAGGTAAAGGAAACAGCAGCGCGATATACGTCTCCATATACCCGTTTGATTCGGATATTCGCGCAATACAGCTCATTCGGGGTTATTTCTCCACAGTTCAGGATTTCCGTGATACCGCTTTCTTCAAAATTGCAAAGTTCAAGCAATGTATCTGTGGCAATGGTTGCCCAGATTTCATCCCAAGGATCCATCCGAATATCTGAATGGATTCCACCGTATTTATAATAGCGGTCATCCAGAATAACAGTTGCTGAGATCAGCTTGCCGGTGGAAATATCCAGACATCCGCTCCATGTACGGCCGGTTCCGTCAGCCTCCGTAAAGGAGGTATTGTAGCTCATGCGTGTGTCGCCATATACATTATTTTCGTTTGCAGGGTGCACGGATTCCTCTTCGGATCGTCTGGCGGACAGGGGCATGCCCATCAACATCTGAAGCTCACCGCGGAGCTTCATTTCGTAATCTGCCATTTCGGAGGGACTGGCAGCGGGTTCCGGATTGTTCAGGGCGTAGAGCTGAAGCAGTTCTTCATCCGTCATGCGACGTGCAGGATAGAAAGTATAATACGGTGCCCCACTGTAGTCTTCTTCATCCAGGGTGACCCGGCCGAGACCGTCGTCCATCACAGAATCTGTAAAAGGAGTTTCCGGACGGAGACCGGAACGGATAAACTGCTCACTGATTGCATTGTAGCGTGCTCTTTCATCATCACTTTTGCTTCGCAAAGCTATTTCGATGCCGCCTCCCCGCAGGGTGTTGTGCCAGGTAATCATATCGGCACTGAGCGTGATCCCCAATTGTTCATAGGCATCCACCATCTGCAGCAGTTCATCATCTGTCAGTTCCCGGGCTGGCAGGAGCAGGAACCAGCTTTCGCCTTCGTATTGCTCCGCGGGAACCTGGATCAAAGCAACATGCACATTTTCTGTCAGGTTCAGGATGCTGACTTCCGGGCGTTCCCCTGCATCCCAGCGGTGCTGAGCATCCGCCAGACGTTCCTTTTCTGATGCGGTCAGGGCCGGAGTTTGGTATTCATACTCACCTTCATAATAGGCAGTGAGATCCTCAAAGGCATAAGGGTTTTCTTCCACAACAAGATCCGGCATTGGCGGTGCTGTGGGCAGGATTTCCACGGTATTTTCCGCTGCAGCAATGATGGGCAGCAGCATGATCAGGCACAGGATGAAAATCAATCCTCGTTTGGTCATATGAAACCTTCCTTTCTGTCAGCACTTAATGCTTTCCGGACAGCATGGTGCTCTGCTGACAGCCAGATTATGGCGCAGTCGATGTAACAGAGTCATCAACAGGTTGTAACGAAGTTGTAAAGGTGACCCTGGTTCCTTTTCCGGGCACGGAACTGAAAGACAGAACGCCTTGATGAAGCTCCGTAATACGCTGACAGAGACTCAGTCCCAGTCCAGCTCCGCCATGACGCCTGGTTCTCGCTTTATCCGCTTTCCAGAATGGTTCACAAGCTTGCCTGATGGTTTCCTCTGTCATACCTATTCCCTGATCCTGTACGGAGAAGCCATCTGCTTCCGCGCATAATGTAATGGTCATGCCTGGTTCGGACGCATGAATCGCGTTGGCGGTTAAGTTATCTGAAAGCAAAGAAAGCAGTTCACGGTCTCCCCGGATGATGCTGTCCGTGCCTGTGACTTCTATTGCAATTCCGCATGCCTGATCCCGGAATCGATCGGCTGTTTCCTTCAAGATGGAAAGGATTGACACGGGGACCATCTCAACAGGCTCATGCTGCAAGCTGGTCAGTTTCATTAACTGCTGATCCATGTCTGCGAGACGATGGATTTCCTTTGCCATGCTGTCCGCGATCTTCTTTCGTTCTTCTGCCGGAAGTTCGCCTTGCAGCAAACGCGCATTGCCAAGCAATGAAGTCAGCGGAGTACGCATTTCATGAGCTAATGCGTCCAGTAACGCCTGACGGGAATTGCTTTCCTCCTGAAGCTTTGTTTCTCTGGATTGAACCGCTGACTGCATATCTGCAAAAGACCTGGCCAGAGCACCGATTTCATCATGGCGATCAGTTGGCAGCGAGATCTCCTGGTCTGCATGTCCGGCGAGCTTCTTCGCTGCTTCAGTCAGTCTTCGTATCGGCCTTGTCAGCATTCCGGCGAAAAGCATTGCGAAAATACAAATCAAAACAGACGCAGCTCCTGCGCAGCCAAAGGCAAGCCGTTGATAATTCTCTTTTAGTAAATACAGATCGCTGACATCTCTTAGCAGAATCATGGTCAGCGTGCTGTTGATGGGTTCAGCTATCGCGTAACGTTGGGGACGGCTGGAAGTATCCAGCATAGCGGCGCGTTTTCCGCAGATCATTGCATCGTAATCGCGATTTGGAAGTTTGGCAGCAGCGATAGGTGTTTTGTTCCAGCAGAAGAGGAGTTCTATACCCTGTGACATATAGTATTCACGATACTGGCGGGCATATGCAATGGTATTGGTGTAGTTGGTATTGAGCATTGTCTTTTGTATCTCCCGAAAAACAATGCTCTCTGTCATTTGCGTTCGTTGCTTTTCTCTGTCCAGGGAAAGGGTAAAGCTTCGTTCACTCATATACCATGCCATGAAAAACATGATCGGGACAGTAACCATCAGGATCAGCACGGTTAGCTTCTTTCTCATGGCTGAGCATCACCTCCGCTGATCCAGCGGTATCCGTATTTATAAACGGTTTCTATATGGTTTGTTCCCAGTTTTGCCCGTAAGCGCTGCACATGAACATCCACGGTCCTCGTTTCGCCGATATAGTCCCAGCCCCAGACTGCAGAAAGGATCTTGTCCCGGCTTAATGCTGCTCCTGCATTTCGGGTCAGCAAAGCCAGCAGTTCAAATTCTGTTGCGGTCAGCGTGACCGGTGAATTGTTAATCACCACGGTTCGGGCGTTATAGTCTATCTGTATACCGTTTTCCTCAAACATCTTCGGCTGTGTTCTTCTCAGGATCACATCAATGCGCGCCAGAAGTTCCTCCGGTTCAAATGGTTTGAGAACGTAGTCTTCTGCTCCCATGCGCAATCCACGTACGCGGTCAGCCACGGCTGTTTTGGCTGTCAGGAAAAGTACAGGAATACCGGAAGCTATCAAATCCTTTGCCAGCGAAAAGCCATTCTCTCCGGGCATCATGATATCAACCAGCGCAATGTCCGGTTTCTGTGTCTGCACAATCTCTCTGGCCTGATCTGCTCCTGAAGCTTCCAGAGGAAGATGGCCGGAAAGTTTCAAAACACTTTTCAGCATATCCCGGATAGCCGGTTCATCATCCACAAATAGTATTGCTGCCATGACGGTTTCACCTCGTAAACACGGTTGCTTTTGGTGCAATCATTCATTGTAGTATAACATGATGCCAGGGCAAAGTTGTAACAGAGTTGTAAAAGATATCAAAATGTGAAGATGTCAGAATGGATCGAAATCGAATGCTTCATCATCACAGTGAATCAGTATAGTGATATCATAATTATTAGCGAAAAAAAACGGACGCCATCACAAGATAACGCCCGCCTACTTTATAATTCACAGTTTATTGTGTTTCTTCTTCTGTTTCATATGGATTGGGTATTTCAATCGTTATTCCGGCTTCTCTCAGACCTGAAAGCGCCCAGAGGATGGTTTCCGGATCGGTCAGTTCGATCTGCCGTCCTGATACCCAAGGCTGCCATTCCGGAACAGTGCAGGCTATAGCGTACATCTGATTAT
>Ga0265298_10004246_pt1 | contig 18419 bp, 18 predicted proteins | sample AusTroGonzalo_MG_3_FD_193486 | JGI IMG/M metagenome (GOLD analysis project Ga0265298, IMG submission 193486) | Bovine rumen microbial communities from tropical cattle in Woodstock, Queensland, Australia - Gonzalo_01 | ecosystem: Host-associated > Mammals > Digestive system > Stomach > Rumen ... | reverse complement strand
CGTTTTCCCAAAGTAACCCGCCTCGATGTTGGGTTTTTTCATGTCGCCGTTCATCAGCGAGCCTTTGATGTCGATTTTGTCTTTGTCACCAATCAGCGAGTTATAGGTAGGCTCTTTGTGGCACGAAGCAGCCATGAATGCGATGATGGCGGTAAAGGAGAATATTAAAAATTTGGTTTTCATCGGATTACATTTATGGGATTTTTGTCAAGGAAAAATCACCTTTTTCGAAGTACAGCAGGCCAAACTCTTCGTTGTAATACCAATCGTAAAGCAACTCGCCCGTGTGTTGGCTGTAAAGGATCTCGTGGTGAACCTGTTCGTAGTTGATGCCATTGATGGTACAGGTATCGTTGGATGGCAGGTACATGTCCAAGTTGAGTTCGCCTTCGCTGGAGAGGAAGCTGAATGAGAACTCCTTTCCTGGCTTCACGGTGAAGCTCAGTTGGTTTGCGTACGATTGGTCACTGAGGTTCACCGTACGGGCGTAGCACTCCACCGAATGATGGGCTGGGTGCATGACGTCTCCGCCATGGATGGCGTTGATGTATTGTTCGTAGTTATAGGGATAGGTTTCGTCGCGCTCGACTTGATACGTCACTGTGTCGCCGTTTTGGTCAAGGAATTTTACGGTTTGCCCTTGCTCGTAAGGGATGGCCGCTGCGTCCTCGTCGGACATCAGCATGTAAATGTCGGGGTGTTTCACGCAGGCGCTCATCATGAAGAGCGTCATGCCAATTATTATTATCTTTTTCATAGTGTGTTATTTATTGAATTTGTATCTGATTCCTAAACTATAGTTGCCTTCCATGCCAACTCCACATTGCAGGAATCCTGCAACGCATTCGTTGCCAACCTCGATGCCAACAGCGGCTTGCCATGCGAAGCAGCAATGCTGGTCGGGGAGTTCAACAGCAAAATACTCTGGCTGGAATTCTTTGAGTTTGTAGCCCCAAAAGCAGATGCCCGCGTCAAACTTGGTGTATAGGACAAAATGCTTCTTGTTGATGCAATTGAGTTTCACATGACCCATCACGGAATGGGACGACTCATTGAGTGTGCAGATCAAGGGGTTATTGGTGACTAAGCCGTTGTAGGTGTAGTCGATGATTCTCGGGTCGAAGCAATAGGTGCCGCCTACGCCGACCACCTTGTTGAAGAAGTGAGTGTAAGAACCATATATTGCTCCTACTTTGTCGATCCAGTAGTTGAAACGCATGGCGTCCATGCCGAAGTAATCGCCGCTCACTGGATGGAATCCGTAGCCGATGCTGATTTCATCGCTGACGTGACGTTCTTTTTCTTCCTCTTGCGCCAAGGCTGGCAGACAAAGAGCCAAAGCCAAGGCAATCATGATGTGTTTTTTCATATACTATTGAATTTTAATGATTTATTACTCTTCAAATAGGACTTTGATAGGGACGGGTGCGCGGTTAGGCGATTCTGCATTCTCGAAATGGAACCATGCCGAGGCTTCCTCCGTCTCGTTGGTGACGTAGAGTCGATATTCGCCTGTGGGTTCGTTTTCCATGTAGATGCGGATGGTGGCCGGATACTGTTTCTTCACGTTCCTGGCATACAAAACGTCTCCGTTTTCGGCGGAAAGGGTCAGCAGGCAGTCCTCTACGGTCTCGTTGAAATAGACGTAAACTGTCTTTCCCACCAATTCCGCGTAGATGTTGACATACCGCATGTCGGGCTTCATCAGCGAGCCTTTCAGGTCGATTTTGTCCTTGTCGTCGCCAGAAACATAATCCATGGTGGGTTTGGAGTTTTCGAAAAGATTGAGTTTTTCGCATGAAACGAGCATCATGGCGATGACGGTGAGAACGGATAACAACAATAAAGGTCTGTATTTCATGGCTTTATTCATTTTCTTTCATTTTGGTGTTGAGGCTTGTGCGGATTTTGTCGATGTTGTAGACGCTGCAACCGAGGGCATCGGCGTATTCCTGCCGCGAGAGCTTGAAGTGCGAGAGGAGGCAGTAGCGGAACTCGGATTCCGTCAGGTCGGGATAACGCTCCCTGACCGAGGCGATGAATCCCGGATGCACGCCCTCAAAGGCTTGCTCGAAGCTCGTCCAATGGTCTTCGTCCTCAAAGAGCGATTTTTCCAAGTCCTTGAAAGCCATTGGATTGCTTCGGTCTCGCGAAAGCACCTCGAAACAGCGGATGATGTGGCATTTTTGGAGGTATTCATCTTTCAATTGGCCCTCAGTTCGCTTTTGAAGTTCTTCCAGTTGTACTTTCATTTCGCTGCGCTCTTGCTGTTGCTCCGCGTTGCGTTTCTTCAGCTCAAGTAAGTTCGCGTTGATTTCGGCCTCAATGCGTTTCTTTTTCAATGCGTTGAGAATCAATATGGTGACTAAAACCAATGCGGCAATCAGAATGATGGTAAGCAGGATAATCACTCTTTGTCGCGAGAGCATTTGGCGGTTGTGCTGGTTGGCTTGCGCCTCGAAATCGTATTTCTTTTGGATTTCGAGGACGGAGCTTTGGGTTTGGTCGGAAAGGAGGTCCAAGGCCACTTGTTCGTGCTGTTTCTCAAACTGATAGGCGCTTTCATAATCGCCCACGCTCAGTGCGTCCTTTATCAAAAAACCATACACAGCGGCCATGGTCTCAGGCTTGCATTCCACTTCTTCTATTGCGTTGAGCATCTGAGTCTTATAGTATTCCAATGAATCGCGTTCGTCCAAGGCCAAATAGACTTTCGCCAAGTTGAGCAGCGCAATGGGGCGCCGTTTTTCGTCCACTAAAGGCAGGGTTTTCCTTAGGCAGTCCAAGGCGGCATCATTTTCGTCAAGCAACTGATAGGCAACGGAATAGTTGTTCCAAACAGAGGCTTCAGTGACGTTGTCTTTGGCGGTTTGGGCGAAGTGCAAGGCTTGGTCAAGGTAGACAAACGCGCTGTCGTAGTCGTCGTTCACGATGTGCATCATGGCCACGGCGTTGAGGCACTTGGCCTTGCGCGAGAGGCTGTCGCCCCACAGTTCGGCGGCGGCCTTGTAGTTGCCGATGGCCTCGGCCTCGTTGCCACTCGCGTTGAGCAGGTCACCTATATAATATTGTGCGAAGGCCGCACTGACCGAGTCGCCAACCTGTCTGCCGTAATAGTCGGCTTCCTTGTAGCAGTTCATGGCGGCCTCGTATTCCTTCTTGGCTTGGCGCACGCAACCACTGTAAAGCGCGGCGGGTGCGGCGTTTTCGTAGTCTTTTTGCCTCACGAAATAGGCGTAAGCCTCAAAGATTTGGTCGTCGTTGCTGATGTCCTCATAGGCCTTGTACTTGGCGCGCACCTCATCCACGATGGCAGCCATGCGCTCGGTCTTGCTCTTGCTGCCGCATGCGGGCAACAACAGAAGCAGTCCGAAAATCAGGCCCATCGTTTTTGCAATCCGTTTGGTTTTGTTCAATGACATTTTGTGATGCTTTTTTCGACTGCAAATGTATTACAAAATTTGCTTGAAAAATGCAACAAAATAGGCCATTACAAACTTTTCCAAAAATTTTCTGTTGATAATCAGTGGATTATGGTTTTTGATTACAACTTTTTTTGCTGTTCAAGCCCTGCATTGTCGCGATAAAGTCGTACTTCGCCACCAAGCATTTACGCGTAGATAGAGAGGTCGCACCTTCAATATTCCAGTACCTCGATATCGCTGCCCGAGCTGAAGATAATGTACCTACGGCCGTAGATGGTAACAATTTCGTAATCCGCGCTGCGAGCCGTGCCAGAGGCTTCGCTTTCGAAGGCCGCGCCTTCAGGCAGAACAAAGTTGGTGGCGGGCATTTCCGCTTTGGCGTAGGCCTTGCCCACGATGCCCTCAAAAGCCAAACCGAGGGCGAAGCCGATAACTGTAAAGACGGCCAATAAAAGGTAAATTCGTGGTTTTTTCATGATGTTGTGATTTGAAAATTCGGTTTTGCTACTGCAAAAATTGTTCCTTTCTGTACAGAGAAACGCACCCTGTCTCAATCATCCCCCACTAAGCAATGGATATACTCTCTTTCAATATCTTCCAGAAAGCCCCTCTCGTTCTTTATCTTTTCCCTCAACCGCCCGAATTCTACCTGCAATGTATTGATTTCCTTATTGACGGCTTTGATTTCGGCGGCATCGGTTAGTGTGGTCTTCTTTTGCTTCAGGGCTTTGATTTGAAGCTTTAGGGATTGTAGTTTTTCTTGGTCGGTCATTGTTCAATGTCTTATGAATGATGATGATGGCTTTATAAAAACTATTAAGCGAGCCAGCATTTATAGTTTAACATGTAAATTATTTCTCATTTTTTATAGTTTAACATATAAAATTGTTCAAATTTTTACAGATTGAAATATAAAATATTGTATTTTTGCTGCATCAATTATAAAGCAGAATGACATGGAAAATGCAGAAATCCAACCGCTTTACGACAATTACCACCGAAAGATTGCCAAAATCAACCTCAACTTTAAACGCTACCTATATTCGCATATCAACTGGAATGCCAGAATGGTCGGCATCAAAGGTGCCCGTGGTGTGGGCAAAACGACCATGTTGCTTCAACATATCCTCGAAAACTATGAGAACATAGATGAAACCCTTTACGCCTCTATGGACGACCTCTGGTTTGCCACCCACACGTTGATGGATTTGGTTGACTGGGCCGACCGCCACGGCATCAACCGTCTGTATCTTGACGAGGTGCATCGCTACAAAACGTGGTCGGAAACATTGAAGAACATCTATGACAGCTATCCCGACATGCGCATTGTCTACACGAGCAGTTCGCTTCTCACCATGGACAACGGCAAGGTTGACCTCTCGCGACGCCAAACCCTTTACACATTGCAAGGACTATCGTTCCGTGAGTTCCTTGAATTTGAGAATGTCTATCGCTTGGAACCTCTTTCAATGGAGGTCTTGCTTCACGACCATGTAAAGATGGCCCTAAATATCACCAAAGACATCAAAATAGAGCCTCTGTTTGAGGCCTACTTGGAGCACGGCTATTATCCCTTCTACAAGGAAGACAACAACGACTTTTTTTCACACCTGCGAGAGATTGTGTCCGTGGTCATTGAAAACGACTTGCCTGCCGTGAAAAACGTGTCGTACGAAACCATCCAGAAAACCAAAAGGCTGTTGATGATCATAAGCGAACACGTGCCTTTTGAGCCGAACATGTCGGAACTCTGGAAGCAATTGGCCACCAACAATGAATTGGGTCTCCGCATGCTCTATTCTTTGGACAAAGCGCAAATACTGTCACTTCTTACTGAAAAGACCAAAAGCTACAAGTACCTTTACAAACCTGACAAAATCTTCATCAACAACACCAACATGATGCATGCCCTGTGTCCCCTTGTTGAAGTCGGCAATGCGAGGGAAACATTCTTCCAAAACCAGTTGGCTGTTAACCATGATGTGAACACGCCAAAAAAAGGAGATTTCCTCGTCGATGGACAATACCTGTTTGAAGTGGGCGGAAAGAACAAAACATTCGACCAAATCAAGGATGTCCCCAACAGCTTCCTTGCCGTTGATGAAACCGAAGTGGGTTTTGCCAACCGCATTCCCCTGTGGATGCTCGGGTTGTCTTATTAATACTCCTGCAAGGCGTTGATTTGCTTGTTGACGGCCTTGATTTCAGCGGCATCGGTTAGTGTGGGCTTCTTTGGATTTTATTGCTTGATTTGGGTTTTATGCCTGATGCATCGTTTAATATTCCAGCACCTCAATGTCTTCGCCGGAGCTGAAGATGATGTACTTGCGGCCGTAGATGTAAACGATTTCATAGTCTGCTTTGCGGGCGGTGCCGGTGGCCACACTCTCGAAGGCCGTGCCTTCGGGCAGGGCAAGTTTGGTGGCGGGTGTTTCCGTCTTGGCGTAGGCCTTGCTTACGATGCTCTCAAAGGCCAGCCCAAGGGCGAAGCCGACAACTGTAAAGACGGCTAATAACGGGTAAATACGGTCGCGTTTCATATGTGTCTCAAGCGGTTTTACTTGCATCAATACGACGATAGATTACTAACGCGACTGCTTTTGATTGACAATCGCTTGAAAGCTTGATGTCATCGATTTCAAAGTCTTCTTTTTCTTTTTCTTTAATCCATTCGTCCAATTTACTTTGCAAATCTTCAATGTTGACATGGAATACCTCTACAAAGGTTTTTTGGTACTTGTTGTGTTTTTCTCCTGTTGCAATCATAATTCAATGTTTTTAAGGTTTACAATTAAATTACACTAATGTCCAATTAAATAACTTCTGTAATGAATATAAAAACTCTTTTGCCTTTTGAGTCATCAAAACTAATTAATAGTTCCAATGCTTTAACGTAACCGACAGAATTCTCCTTGATATTCTCAATCATTTCAGTATCCGCCGTGCCGTCACTTTTTTCTGTGGTACGGATTATTAAGTCGCTTGTGATATTGCTCCCATTGAAAAAACGGCTAGCTTGTGACATCGCTTTCACTCCGGCTACTCGGTTCATTGTGCTTTCATCTCCATTATACTTTGCAGGGTCTAGCGACAGTGTTGACATGAGATAATGATGTTCATAATCATCAACCATGCGTACCCCCTCAAATGGTGCATTCTCATACATACGTGTAAGGAAGTTGGCCAAGGCTGTACGCTCCATATTGTAGCCTTGGGCAGAGACACTTAACACTGGCAGAATAAACGCAAATAAAACAAATATTATCCTTTTCATTTTGTTGCCTTTTGTTGTTTTACAGTAAACCCTGATATTTCATTAAACCTCGCGGGAGGCACATTTATCTTGCCTGAAATTTTGCGTACTAACGTAGGCTTAAAGACTTTGACTTTTTCTTTTCCTTTTTTCTCATTTTTCCATTTTCCCGTATAGCTTTTTGGTATACGTATAAACCCGACCTGATATCCCGTAGGATTATTAATATTTAAATCACACTTTGAAAAATCATCATTATCATGGATACCATCAACACTACTATAATAATAATTATTAATGACAACATCATGTTTTTCCACATTGAATGGATATAGATTGTCCTTATTGTCATATATAGCAAAAATATTCCCCTTAATATTTATATCGGGTAATGGTTCAAGAAATGCAATATAATATGTAGTAGTACTATTAGATCTGTGATATTCAGAATAGACGTTTTTCATATCAACACAATAATCAAACACATCGCGACCATAACAATGATAAGGATTAGCACTATACACAACATATTCATAATACCGTTCTCCCTGCGATTTATAACTATCTCTTTCGGTATTTGATAGTGACAATGCACCAAGTGTCGACACTATCAAATCTGTCAATTGGGCTAGCTTTGCTGTCGAATAATATGACAAAGTTACATCAACATTTCCATTGGCTTGAGGATTACCCACCTCTATTTGGCAATCGTAAAGATCATCGGTTCCAACAGCTTCTATTTGCTTTACAAGATTGGCGAAAGCTTTTCTTGTGTTTTCCCTGTTTAATTGGGTCATTTTAAGGTTAGCGGCAAAAACAGCTCCCGCAAATTCAGCACTTGAACCGTGGCTTTGGGCGTATGAAGTCAGTTTTTTCACCGACACTGTAACCTGAAGGGTAATTTCAGTGTTGCCGTTGGCTTTGGTAATAGCGCCAAGTTCTGTATATGCTTTTATATTTCCAGAACTGACCGTGGCGATTTCGTCTTTCACCAATTCGTCGTTGAGTATCTCAGTGTTTGCGGAGACAAAAACTCCAAAAGCCTGTTCGATAGCACTGCGGAGAGCTTTAGCTGTAGCCTCATCTTTAGTGGCACCTTCGCCACTTACAACCAATGTCACGTCATCCACCTGAGCTATGGCTGACATGATACTAGACAATAATACGATAATTAAAAACAATCTTTTCATAGTATAAACATATTATTCGGTTATTATCACTTTGCAAGCCCCCAACGCTTGGTCTTTTCTTTCTTGATGTTGATATCAAATCTTCCAAAACGATCAATTAAAGCACCAAGTAATGCCGTCTTGTCTGCTTGAGCTTGGCGTCGATCTGCAAGTCTATCTTCATACTGGCGCATCTTGAATGCCAACTGTTGTTGTTCCGTCTTACGCAGTTGGGTGCTGATTTCATTTACAAGTTCATCGGCTTCACTAACACAAGAAGCGTCTGGATCCACTTGAGCCAACAAATCAAGGGCTCTCTGTGCACATTCATAGTCTCGCTTCACATTCCATGCACTACGGGCTTGACGAATCAGTTCCATGCCAGCATGATTGAGTTTTTCTTGTTCATTGGTTTTGCGCAATTCGTAGATTTCCAAGCTTTTTGTTTGACATAAAGCATAGCAGTCAGAACACACTGAAGGCACCGTGATCAATTGTGTAATGGCTTCGTCGTATTGTCCCATAGTTGCTTTTCGTTCTGCCTCACTGATGATGAACGGACAATTGTTATTGTAGTAATCAAGTATTTTTTGTTTTGTATCCGACACGAATTTTTGCAAGGCAGGGTTATTGGGCTTAATACGCTGAAAAGCGGTGATGTATGCTTTGGTCTCGTTTACACCGATTCCTGCAATGCTCATCGTGTGGGTACCGTATATCTTATCCTCCACTATATCGCCGATGATAAAAGTTACATCCATTTTCATGCTCACTTTGGGAGGAGCGGTCTGAGTAATATCTTTAGTGACAACATCAACCTTTGCTGTAAGTAGGAAACGCTCCGCACTGATATTGTCGCCCACTCCCTGTGAAACAACAAGGCTTTGCATTTTACTTTCAAGGTTCTGTAATGCTTCAACAGATATATTTTCGTAATCAGGCATTACAGCACCGATACTCAAACGATCGATATCTGTCGATTGACAATACATCACAAACGGCAGCATAATTGCTAATACTAAAACTATCTTTTTCATATCCATAGTAGTTATAAATTATTTTTCTCCTAAAACAATTATAGCTTCACCCAACCCACGTATCATTACTTTCGACGTAATCTCATATGGTGCTTTTGAAAGATACTTACGCAAAGCTGTAGCAAAAGACCGTGCGTCAGTAGCGTTACCTTTATCATCAAAGCAAGGTATGCGCACCTGCTCAAATTGAGCCATATCTTCAGTTTGATCAGTTAGGTTGAAGTTCCCGTTTACCGTGTTTTTGCGCATCCATTCCTGTATGCAATCTATCAGCTCCTCTCCACCAAATTCCTCTTCAAGATCCATATCCCAACTGTCCCAACAACGAATGGTAAACACAATTTCACGTCCATCCTTCTGAATTTGTGCAAAATACTGACAAAGCTGTTTGTCAAATTCTTTTACGTTAGCCTTTACTGCATCTTCAAGCATCTTTGGCAGCACATCATTGCTAGGTTTACCCGTTCCTGTCGATGTAGCTACGCGCTTGCTGCTATAAGTGTCGAACGCTTCAAGTGTAAAGGTTACCACTTTACCTTTCCCGCTATTATTCACCTTCCAGTCAACCTGCACAATTATATCAGCCTTAGCTCGTCGTTTCAAGACATCAAGAGGACTTTCAACCAGTGAAGCCCCAGTGGTTTTGCTCATGGTAACATTGTCTTCTGCTTGTCTATTAGCGATGGCTTTCAGTTCCTGTTCGCAATCCTTGAGGCTATAGCCGTACGAAGTCATTATTTGGCCGACTTTGGCAATTACTTCACGTATCTCAGTATCCTCCTGAAAAGCACGTTGGTAATCAGGAACCCTTACTTTCATACCCTGATTATCAAAGGTCTGTGTGAAATAACGCATAGTGCACCAGTTGTCACTAGGAACAATCATTAATGTTGGTTTTTTCTCCTGCTGTGCCATTGCCGCGAATGACAAACACATTAAAGTGAGAACGAATAGCTTTTTCATTTGTTTAATCATTTTATCATATTTTATTACATTGATTTCATTTCACCCAAACAACATACGGGTATTTTAAGCGCAAAACGGCAACTATTTTTCGTTCATGATTTTTCATTCCTCCTGGCATTTGGGAATCATTCTTTTTGGCAAACACATTAGAATAAGAATTCCCACAACCAAATTTTATAGCACCCAAACTAATAGTGTCTTCATAATAATCTAAGTCGATGGTATCTTGTGTCTTGAGTATTTCTATATCATCAAAAAAATAGGCTTTGTTTGGTAACTTACCTGTCACAGGAGTAAGATTAGCATCAATATCTTTCCAGATTGTTTTATCTTCAGAATACTTAGTGGCAGGGGTGTTACTTTCAGTATCACTAGCATTTCCGTTTACTAATATCAAATATCCAGTCTTGCAATTTAGTTTTTCTCTACATTCTGCAATAAACCTCTCATTAACACCAGACACCCAAAAACTCTCTCCACATTCCTTTAAATCACCGGTTTTTCTTCTGAATATTTCGTCCTCTTTTTCTTGTGCGTGAGGACCCATTACGCTGATAAATACATAATCAGCATTTTTGGCTGCATTCAGCAAATTTGACTTTGTCTTCATAGTTCAAATATTTTAATTGTTGTTATTGATTTTATTTATTGTTCACTTCTACTCATCGCCTACTTTATTGCCGCAAAGAAACACACTTTCAAGTATTCTTTTCAGGTTCATGTTGGTTCATATTCCCCCGTCACTTGGCGGCACAAAAAAAGCGTGATACTTTTGCATCCGCTTATCGAGGTGTTTGGCAAACCTTGGGTACCGAATGGAAAAAGCTCACGCTCAACGGCGTGACTTTAGCCATTCCTGTGTACCCAATCTCAAATCGCCAAACTTTCGATAAGGCAGAATATCGCTAATGTTCTGAATATGTGATGTATGTTGCTTCTTAATGCGCCTTGCGGCGGGCTTGCTTCATAGGCGTTTGTTTATGTTTTACGGCTTCAAAGATAGAAATTTCCTTGAAATGAAAAGAGAAAAATTTTCGAAAGAAGAAAAAACAGAACCTTATCTATCTTTTTTTTAAGGAGTTGCATGATTTTTATCACATTTTCGGACGCAAAAACGAGCAAAAAATCACATTTTCACCCATAATTTTGCATTATGCAAAAAAGCGGCACCATCTTTTTCTGAGGTGCCGTTATGCCTCTTTCAGCAAGAAAGCCAAATACAAGGGCATCGTCAGCAAGCCATCCTGCCTGCCAATGTTGTAGTCACCCAATTTCAGGGCGTTTGTGACATGGTATTTTTCCGGATGTTTCAGGATAGTACGCATGGACTTGGCATTGCCTGTGGTGGCCTTGCATTCCACGGGAGTACACTGCCCTTTGTAGCGGATGAGAAAATCAAGTTCCACGCCACTGTCTTTGTGATAATAATAAAGCTTGCGCCCCATTTTGCCAAAAATGTCGGCCACGAGATTCTCTTTGATGGCACCGTGATAGCTGAGCAGGTCGCCTTGCAAGATGCTTGACTGGGTGCCTTCTTCCAACATCGAGACCAACAGTCCAATGTCAGCCATATACACCTTGAACTCGCTCTGGATTCGGTGGCCGTCAAGCGGCAGTTCCGTTATCTCCGTATTATAGCAACGGCGAATAATGCCGGCATCTTCAATCCATTGCAGGCTTCCGGCATAGTCGCGGCCACGGCCTCCCGGACGAACCACAGTATAACTGAATTTCTTGTACTCACGAGCCAGTTGGGCAGGTATCGATTCAAAGCATTCCCTGATGCGCGACTTGTCGGCAGCAGCGGCATATTTCACCATGTCCATTTTATACTCATCCACAATGCGCCTCTGCACAGCAAGCACCTTTCCTATTTGTTTGGTTTCCATGAAGGTGGTCACGACTTCAGGCATACCGCCCACCACAATATACTGATGGAGCAGTTCGCGGAAACGGTCGTGCAGTGCTTCCTCGACGGTAGTTTCGCTGACGAAACATTTCTTCAGATATTCAATGTGTATGTCTTTGATGCCATTGGCCCACAGCCATTCCTCAAAGTCCATCGGATACATGTCGACAATATCCTCAAACCCCACAGGAATGGAGGCTTCTTCTTCCTCTTTCTTTTCATCGGGAGTCTTGTACCCATTTACTCCCAGCAAGGAACCCGTACACATCACCTCATATTTGCCATCCAAATGGAAATATTTCAGCGAACTTCTTGCCCATGGACAATCTTGTATTTCATCGAAGACGAAACACGTATTGCCGGCCTCTATTTCGACATTTGGCATAGCTGCCGTGATACGCATAATAATTGCGTCCACCTCCAGATTTGGAGTGAAAAACTTCTTATAGTCAGGATGCTCGCGGAAATCCAGATACACCACATTCTTGAAGTGCTTTTGGGCAAAATCAACCACACTGCTGGTTTTGCCACATTGCCGCACTCCTTTCACAACGAGAGGCTTGTGAGAGGCATCGTCCAACCACGATTGTAGCACATTTTCTATCTTACGCTTATACATAAACACACATTTTTCTGCCGAGTTTTACACATTTTACACACATTTTCCACCCGACTTTTGGCGCAAAAATACACATTTCTATGCAAATCCTTTCAAACATAAAGGAAAAAAATCAGCCGTTTTCAGAAAAACCTTGAAAACGGCTGATTCTTTTGGTTGTTTTGCTCCAAACAAAACCGAGCATTACTTCACCCCATCCACAATGACAATTATAAGATTCCCAGTCGTTTATTCAACGCGGCGGTCTGGGCCTCGAAGCCTTTCTTGCCGAGCAGGGCGAACATGTTCTTCTTGTAGGCCTCCACGCCGGGCTGGTCGAAGGGGTTCACTTCCAGCATGTAGCCGCTGAGGGCGCAGGCCATCTCGAAGAAGTAGATCAGCTCGCCGAGCACCTTGGCGGAGATTTCGGGGATGACAATGCGAATGTTGGGCACGCCGCCGTCCTCGTGGGCCAAAACGGTACCCAATTCGGCCTTGTGGTTCACCTCACTGATGCGTTTTCCGGCGATGTAGTTGAGTTGGTCGAGGTCGTCGGATTCGGTCGGGATGCGCAGCTCGTGGTCGGCGTTTTCAACCGAAATCACGGTCTCAAACAGGTTGCGCAGGCCGTCTTGGATGTATTGTCCCATCGAGTGGAGGTCGGTGCTGAAGGTGACCGAGGCAGGGAAGATGCCCTTGTGCTGCTTGCCGTGGCTCTCGCCGTAAAGCTGCTTCCACCATTCGCTGAAATACACCAAACGCGGCTCATAGTTGACCATGATTTCGTTGGTCAGGCCCTTTTGATACAAGGCGTGGCGCACCACAGCGTATTGGGAGACAGGATTTTCCATGTTCGGCTGCGCTTTGCACAACTTTTCCATGTCGATAGCACCCGCAACGAGTTTCCTGATGTCGATGCCAGCCACGGCGATGGGCAGCAGACCCACGGGCGTGAGCACCGAGAAACGACCGCCCACGTCGTCGGGGACGATGTAGGTTTTGTAGCCTTTCACGTTGGCCAACTGTTTCAAAGCGCCTTTGGCCTTGTCGGTGATGGCCACGATGCGCGAAGCGGCTTCCTGCTCGCCATATTTATTAATAATGTGCTGTTTCAGGATGCGGAAAGCGATGGCCGGTTCGGTCGTGGTGCCCGATTTGGAGATGACGGCCAAGGAATAGTCCTTCTTGTCGAGGATGGCCATCAGGTCGGTGAGGTAGTCTTCGCTCATGTTGTGGCCGGCATAGACGACCAAGGGTTTCTCGCCCGTCAGCGGGGCAAAGTGGTTTTGCAAGGCCTCAATGACGGCACGTGCGCCCAAGTAGGAGCCGCCGATGCCGACGACGACGAAAATGTCGGATTTCTTGCGCAAGTCGGCAGCCGTCTTTTCGATGTCGGCCAACAAAGCCTCATCGATTTCGGAAGGCAGGTTGACCCAGCCAAGGAAATCGTTGCCAGCACCGGTTTTGTCGAAAACCGTTTTGTAAGTTTCTGAGATTCTTGATTCGATGTCGTTGACAACAGCGTTGTCCAAGAAAGGTTTGGTGTGAGAAAGATCTAATTTCATATCAAACAGATTTATAATGATGCCGCGAAGATAAGATAAAATTCGTTACCGAAGTGTCCAAAAAAATAGTTCAATGAAAAATATTATGGAAAAAAATCCTTACCTTTGCACAACTTTTGAGCAGAAACACCGTTGGAACAAGGTATATTAATTTTTTAAACAACAAATTTTTAGTGCAATATGTCAAAAATCAAGATTTTATTAGCAGAAGACGACAAGAATTTAGGCATGATTTTGAAGGCATTTTTGGATGCCAAAGGGCATTCGGCCACATTATGTGCAAACGGAGAAGAAGCGTTGACGGCGCTCAATGCCGCCCGTTTCGACCTTTGCATCACCGACATCATGATGCCTGTCATGGACGGCTTCACGTTGGCCAAGCAAATCAAGGCCTCGCAACCCTCCATGCCGCTCATGTTCCTTTCCGCGAAGAAGGAGCAAGAGGACATTTTGGAAGGTTTCAGGTTGGGCGCCGACGACTATATCACCAAGCCGTTCAGCATGGATGAGCTGTTGATGCGCATCCAAGCGGTCTATCGTAGGTGTTCGGTGGTGCCGGAAACACCGTCGACTTTCCGACTGGGGAGTTTCACTTTCGACTCGCCGCGCCATTTGCTCATCAAGGGCGACGAGGTGCAAAAACTGACCTCCAAGGAGTCAGACCTGCTTCTGCTGCTGTGCGAAAACAAAGGCAGCACTTTGGAACGCTCGAAGGCATTGCAAACCATCTGGAACGAGGAATCGTACCTCAATGCCCGCTCGATGGACGTTTACATCACCAAACTGCGCAAGTACTTCAAGGACGACCCGAGCGTTGAAATCCAGAATGTGCATGGCGTTGGCTTCAAGTTGGTGGTGAAATAGGCATTGTGAAAAATAGTGTTTTATAATCCTTTGTAAAATAGCCAAATACGGCAACAATCGATTTTTATTTTCGTTTTGTTGTCGGGCGCATTGGATTTTTCATTATTTTTACAAGTTCAAAATTAGGCGGATGGAAACGCGGTGGCTTCTATATGAACCAGTTAATAATCAGCAAGTTGCTGAATTAACGAAGGCGCTCAATATCGACGAGCACCTTGCCACTCTGCTTGTCCAACGCGGAATTACCAACTTTGAGGAGGCCAAAACCTTCTTCCGGCCCTCGCTTGACCAACTGCACGACCCGTTCCTGATGAAGGACATGGACAAGGCCGTGGAGCGCGTGTTGAGGGCCATCGACCTAGGGGAAAAAGTGCTGGTTTACGGTGACTATGACGTGGACGGCACCACCGCAGTGGCATTGGTCTACACCTACCTCAAGCCTTTCTTCAAGAAAAAGAAGATAGAGTTCTATATACCAGACCGTTACCAAGAGGGTTACGGCATTTCCCACAAAGGCATCGACTATGCGGCCAAGAACGGTTTCAAGGTGGTGATTGCATTGGATTGTGGCATCAAGGCGGTGGAACGCATCGAGTATGCCAACTCGAAAGGCGTTGACTTCATCATTTGCGACCACCATCGTCCAGGCGACGTGATTCCTGCTGCCGTGGCCGTCCTTGACGCGAAGCGCATTGACTGCAACTATCCTTACGACGAGCTTTCGGGTTGCGGCGTGGGCTTCAAGCTCATCACGGCCTTGTCGATGAAGGGCTTGGGAACGATGGAGCAAGTCTACGACCTGCTCGACCTCTTGGCCGTAAGCATCGCTGCCGACATTGTGCCCATCACGGGTGAAAACCGCGTGTTGGCCTACTACGGCCTGAAACGGCTCAACAAAGACCCGCGTCCGGGCATCGAGGCCATCTTGCAACACGCCAACATCTATCGTCGCGACGAAGACCAGTTGGAGGAAGCCGACAATGTACTCACCAGAGAGTTGACTATCAGCGATTTGGTGTTTCTCATTGGGCCGCGCATCAATGCTGCTGGTCGCATCGACAAGGCTGCCGACTCGGTGCGCTTGCTCATCGCCGATAAAAAGGAACATGCCGAGAAATTGGCTGCATCCATCAACGACCTGAACGACATGCGCCGCGAGTTCGACAACCGCATCACTGAGGAGGCTTTGGACATGATTGCCGACAACCCGATGTTGCGCGACGCCAAGAGCACCGTGGTCTTCAACGAGAATTGGCACAAGGGCGTCATCGGCATCGTGGCCTCGCGCCTCACCGATTATTACTATCGTCCCACCATCGTCTTGACTATGGCCAACGGCCTGATTACCGGCTCGGCACGCTCCATCAAGAGTTTCGACATCTACGACGCCATCGACAATTGCTCTGACTTGTTGGAGCACTTTGGTGGCCACAAATATGCCGCTGGCCTTTCGATGAAGCCGGAGAACCTGCCAGAGTTCAGCCGTCGCTTTGAGGCTTACGTCAGCGAGCATTTGGTGGAAGAGGATTTTGTTCCCGAACTTGAGGTGGACCTGAAAATCGACTTCCGCGACATCACGCCCAAGTTCATGCGGATTTTGGAGCAGTTCTCCCCCTTTGGGCCAGGCAACATGGCTCCCGTCTTTTGGACCGACAACGTCATCGACGCGGGCGGCTCACGACCTGTGGGCGGCCATCGCCATTTGAAGCTCACTTTGACGCAACAGGGTGACGCTGAGGCTGGTGTCGCACCATTCTCGGGCATCGCGTTCCAGCAGGGCGACCTTTACGACCGCATCCACGAGGGTGAGCCGTTCAGCATCTGCTACCACCTTGAATACAACACGTGGCAGGGCAAAACCAACCTTCAACTCAACGTGAAGGACATCAAGTTCGCCGAAGAGCTTTGATTTTCAAATAGTTTCCTGATTTCTTAGAACACCATCACTGCACCGCCGCCTTTGGCGAGGTGGAACTTTACTTTGTTGCCCATCACCTGAATCTGTTCCGAAACGTAGTCCTTGGCCACACGATTGGCATTCGCGCCATCGCGGAAAATCTTCCCCGACTTGGCGCCAAATTTGGGCAGCACGGAAAGGTCAATGACGAGGTCGCGCTCCTCCCAGTTGGTGATGGCTCCGACATACCAGTGGAAGTCCTTGCGGCGGGCAATCACCAGATATTCGCCCACCTTGCCGTCGAGGACAACCGTTTCGTCCCAAGTGGTGGGAACGCTGGCGATGAATTGGGTGCATTCGTCCTCGTTGAGGTAGTTGCTCGGGCTGTCGCAGAGCATGTTGAACGGCGACTCAAAAATCACGTATTCAGCGAGTTGACGACAACGTGTGCCTTGACTCATCGGCTCAGTGTAGATGGCCGCGAAGTTGTTCTTGTTGGCGTTTTTCATCGCGCCTTGGGTGTAGTCCAACGGGCCGGCCACCATGCGGATGAAGGGGATGGTGACTTCGTTGAGGACGAGGTCGCTCTCATTGTCCCACTTGGCCTGCTCCAAACCATAAACGCCTTCGTGATTCAGCACGTTGGGATAGGTACGGTGCAGTCCCGTGGGTTTGTAGGCACCGTGGAAGTCAATGAAAAGGTTATACTTGGCGGCGGTTTCGGCCATGCGGTAGTAGAAATCCACAATCATCTGGTCGTCACCGTCCATAAAGTCGACCTTGAAACCATAAACGCCCATGTCGGAATAGTGCTGACACACGTGTTCCATGTCCTTGTCGATGGCGGCATAACCCACCCAAAGCACGATACCCACATTGCGCTCCGCACCATAGTCCACCAATTCCTGAATGTCGATTTCAGGCACCACTTGGAAGAGGTCGGCCTGCTTGTTGACGGCCCAGCCTTCATCCAAAATGACGTATTCGATGCCATATTGTGAAGCAAAGTCGATATAATATTTATAGGTGTCATTGTTGATGCCTGCCTTGAAGTCGACGCCATAGATGTTCCAAGCGTTCCACCAGTCCCAAGCTACCTTGCCGGGCTGAATCCACGAGTCGTCCTCAACACGACTTGGCGAAGCCAAAAGATAGACCAAGTCGCTGTCGGCCAGTTCCTTGTCGCTTTCCGAGATGACGATGCAGCGCCATGGGAACGAGCGTTTACCCTCCACTTTGGCGATGTAGTTCTCGCGTTCTTTCACAATCCATTGCAGGTTGTTGTGGCCGCCTTGTTCGCGGGCCTTGGGATAGCCGGCGTGGACGGCATGAAGATTTTTTAAACCCAACGAGTTGCGAAGATACATCCCGGGATAATCTTCCAAGTCCGCCTCGGTGATGACAGCTTTCTTGCCATCCTTGAGTTCGATGAGCAAAGGTAGGAAAGCCAATCGGTCTTGTTCCATCTTGCTCAAAGGCGTGACGGTATAGGTGTTTTCGAAAGAATTGTAAAACTGTTGTTGGATGAAGTTGCCATCGCCTTTGCGGGCGTTGACGTATGGAATCCATGCAGTGTAGTCCTCGTCAAAGTTGAAATCCACAGTTTCATTAACCACTTTGAAGGGCTTTTTGAAATCGGTCTGGAAACGATAGGCGACCCCTTCGTTATAGGCGCGGAAAATCACCTTATATTTTCCTTTAACGTACTTGTCTTTACAATTGAGTATCAGTTCGTT
>Ga0265298_10004245_pt1 | contig 18420 bp, 22 predicted proteins | sample AusTroGonzalo_MG_3_FD_193486 | JGI IMG/M metagenome (GOLD analysis project Ga0265298, IMG submission 193486) | Bovine rumen microbial communities from tropical cattle in Woodstock, Queensland, Australia - Gonzalo_01 | ecosystem: Host-associated > Mammals > Digestive system > Stomach > Rumen ... | reverse complement strand
TTTCTCTTGGAGTGTATGAAATCGTAATTGCGGTTTTGCATACCTTATATTCGGCAACCTTCTGTATGGTTTTGCCAATCCATTGTTTGTCGGCGTGAGTTGGCAACTCTTTTTCTTTACACTCTTTGATTGCCACACACGCCTTGCAAAGTGGATTCCTCGGATTATACGCCAGCAACGTCTTGCCACAGTTGCCGCAGCCTTTTGGCAGATACGGATGCTTGTCCGGGAACAACTTTTTGTCCTTGGCGGTGTTGGTCTTGAATATCTCGTAGGCGGGCGTTGGGAATACCTCTTTGCCGTCGATGGTGCTGCCGTGTACGTCCTTGACAGGGTAGTCGGTGTCGTCTTTTGGGACGGCGACTACTGTGCAGCGGCATCCCCATCCGTTAGGCGGGGTGTATTGTTGCCAGAACTTGTCGTCCACTGGGAGCGTCACGCCGTGGAGTACGCGGTGTGATGCACGGACGCGCTCGTCGTTTGCCGTGCGGTATTGGAGGTTGATGAACTCCTTGTCGCGCTCGAAGTCCGCCCATTTGGACGCCATCTGCGCCGATTGGACTGCCTGGTTGTACTCTGTTTTCAGGTACTGGTGGTTGTACTGGTCGTTGAGCTTGTGGACTATTTGACGGAACTGGTCGAATGGGCGGATGTTTCCGTTTTCGTCCACGAGGGCGTCGGCGGCGACTTGTGCGAGTTCCGCGTGGGTCTTGAATCCAGAGAACACAAAGGCGTTTTCGCGGAGCGCGGCGGCAACTGCGGGATCGGGGGATTCTCCGAGGCCTTGCGAGATGGCTTGGTCGAAGGCGCGGAAAGTCTCGCCGATGAGTGCGCTGCCGGTGGGTGTGGCGAGCATTGATGGGTCGTAGCCTCCGGCGTCGAGCATTTCACGAGCTGCGGCGTCGAAGAGGGAGTCGTCGAAGGTGAAGGAGAAATCGTCGGAGGAGGAGGAAAGAGGAACGAGGAGAGAGGAATGAGGAGCAATAGGGTCGGGTAAGGAGTATAAAGTCCTTAGGGCGGCGTGAAGGGTGCGGTAGTAATGGGACGGGCGAGCCGTCCTCAGGCGAAAAAATCTTGTACTTCGAGGGAGCCGCCACGGGTGTTGAGGGACGAATCGCCGAGTTTCATCTGGGCGGCGGTCTTGCGGGCAGTAACTTCGATGCCAAAGTTGTCCTTGATCCATTGGGGGTCTATCTCGTAGTAAGGGAGTGCCTGGATTGTTTTGTTCCAGAGGGAGTCGAGGTCGCGGTCTTTGGAGATTTGGAGGCGGAGGCCGTCACGACATACGCCGAGGCGAGCCAAAGCGGGCATTAAAAGGCGATTGAAAACGCCCTCAACGAGCCTTTTGTCGGAGGCCACGACGGATTCGAGGAGACGTGCGGATGATTCCTCCTTGGAGTAGTTGCCATTGGCAGTGTCCTGACCGATGACTGCGGCGATGTTGACGAGAGAGATCTGGTCGTCGCATCGGCGGATGAGGTTGGCGTACACGTCGCCATTGGACTGTACGGACTGCCCGAAGTCGAGCTCCTCGTTGGTATCAATAATGAAGTAAGCCGCGCTGCCAATCTCGCGCATCATCTCCTCGGCACGACCAAGCATCTCGCCGTCCTGTGTGTTGGTTTTGAGGACGCGGGGCGGCATGCCAAAGATTTCGCAGAACTCCGACCAACAGGAGAGCGCAAACTTCTTGATGAGTACGTATGGGACGGCCTTGTTGATGAAGCCGAGGTCGCCGGGTTTGGGGATGATTTCGATAATGGTCCTGTTGTACTCGCGGAGGTTGCGGTATTGGATTGTGTTGGCGGTGTTGTAACAGTCGGACAGGAAAGAACCTGACACCGGCTCTATGTTCTCACGGGGTATGAGGGTTGGTGCGCCTGTCTTCGACAGCTCGACGACGGAGTATCCGTAGAAAAGAGACTCAATGGTGTATTGTGCAAGGGTCTCGTAGATGCCGCTGTCCTTGAAGAGTGCGGTCGCCTTCTCGTCGGTGGTGCCGTCTTGGGTGATGATGTCGAAATCTGCGCCCTTGGTCTTGCCGATGCGGAGAGTGTCGATCTGCGAGGACATAAGGGCATCTTGCATCACGTCCTTGTATAGGAACTGCAAGAGGTACTGCGCGGGTGCAGCGGTGGATGTTGCAAGGAGCTGCGCCTGTTTCCAGTCTTGGATGTCCTTGCGGACTATGGACTGCTGGCGGCGGATTATGGAGGAGATAAGGGAGTTCATGGGGATTTTGGGATTTGTTGAGTTGTTGATTTGTTGATTTTGTGATTTTGTGATTGGGAGTTATAGGGAGTGTGAGAATTTTTGGTTGGAGCCGAATTTTATGACGAGTCCGATGTTGCCGTCGTGGTCGGTGCGGAGGGGCAGGTCGGGCGTGTTCTTGCCGTCGCGGACGCCTTCGAGCCATTCGATGACACGGTCGTAACGCTCGCGCCAAGTCTCGTAGAGGGTTTCGGCGGAGCAAAGTTTGAGGAGTTCCCACACGGCGACAACCTTGCAATATTCGAGGATGAGGGCGTTGCGGTTGCTGCCCTCGGCTGCGAAGATGGCGTCGGTGTCGTAACGGTTGCGGAGGTATGATTTTACCTGCTCTATGCCGACGGCTATGCACTGGGAGAGTGCGGTGTCGTCGTTGTCGGCAATTTCGTCGATGACGTGCTCGTACATTGCCGTGTTGAAGTCGATTTTTTCGAGGAACATGGGGGAAGATTTATTGATTTATTGATTTATTGATTTGTTGATTTGTTGAGTTGTTGATTGAGTGATTGGGTGATTACCAGCGGCGGGATTTGCGGGGCTGGGCGACGTAGCGGTTTGCCTTTTTGCGCTTGACGTTGGAAAGTAGCCAGATGGCACCTTCGAGGGCGTCGGGAGCGTCGTCGTTGATACGCGAGCCACGCTGGAATCCGAGGAGCTGGTTTTCGAGGACTTGGAATCCTTGGGAGTCCTTGTCCTTCTCATTGAGGATGACGAGACCGCGCTCGAAAAGCGGCTGCATCGCCTCAATGCGTGCGAACTTGTCGGGCTTTTTGCGGCGGTCGCCGAGTATAGGGATCTGCAATCCACGGCGGTCGCCTTCCTTCCGGAACTCGTCGAGGAGTGAATCTTGAATGAAGTTTGCCTCCATATAGTAGCGGCACGCACCGTCGCCGATGAAGTCGCGGATGATGTAGTGCCATTCGACCATAGAGGAGACCTTGGTCTGGTCGGCGAAAGCCTTCAAGACGTGATACTCGCCGGTCTTGGTGAGAGCGACGAGCATAGTCGCCTTGTAGTCGTTTTTGGACGTGTCCTTAAAAGACGGGTCGGTATAGCATACAATGGCGCGGTAGTCCCGGATTGGGAGCATCTTGCCATAGCGGATGTATTTCTTCTCGAACACCGCACCCTCGACGACGGGGTTGTTCATGTATTCCTTTTGGAAAAGCAGCTCTCCCATCTCCTCGCGGAGGGACTGTATCTCGGCTGTGGTGTAGTTTTCGGGCCATGATGGCTCTCCCTTACGGGTGAGCGCATTGACAACAGTATGGTAGAAGTGTGGCTTTTCGGCAATCTCGCTGAGGACGGATTTTTGTCCGATGCGGTTGCCGACGAGCACGAACCTGCCGCGCCCCATAGCCATAGTGCCGAGGAGGGCGGACATACACCAGCGCACACACTCGTCGATGCGTCGGGGGTTGCGCACCATATCGTCGTCGTCGATGTCGTCGATGGAGATGTAATTGACGCGGATGCCCTTCTTTTTGATACCACGGGGCGACTGACCGCGACCGAGGGCGACGAACATAGAGCCGTCGCCGGTGACGAACTCGCCGTCTGTCCACAAGCCGTTGGTCTTCTGAGTGCCGAAATCGTGGATGTATAGCTCGTTGGCTTCGAGTTCCGCCTGCATGTCGGAGAGGAGACGCTTTGCGGAGTCCTGCGACTTGGAGACGAGAATCATGACAAGAGGTTCTGCGTCGGACTGGATTTTGAGCCAAAGGGGAATCATCAGGGACAAGTGGGAAGACTTGGCGTGGCCTCGCGCCCACTCGAATACGGCGCGGGCGCGGTGGTTGTCGCGGATGTACTTCGCGGCGTCAATCTGGAACTTGCCGCACTTGGATTTGGCGAGGTGCGGGAAGTAGGTCGCGACAAAAAAGGCATAGTCTTTCCGCGCCCGCTCGATGCGCTTGTTGGTGTCTTCGATCGAGAGGCAGAAATCCTTGGTGGCAGTGGTGACGGTCTGCAAATACCGCAGATGCTCGTAATACTTTTCTAACGCCTTCTTGTCGTCGTTCATGGCTAATGCAATTATGAATTACGAATTATGAATTACGAATTGATTGTAAGTTCCTCGATGTACTTCTGGTGGTAGTTGGTGATGAACTTGAACTGCTCGTCGGTGAGATCCTTGTCAAATTGTTTGCGGTTGGCGAGCCAGCGATCGAGCGCGATGATGACGTCGATGATGGTGGCCTTGGTGACGCTTTTGTTGATGCGCTCTGCGGACGCCATAATCTTGCAAAGATTGTCGGTGCACTGTGCGAGGAGCTTGATGTCCACGTCGTCCTTAGTGGTGAGCTTGACAATCTGGTCGGTCATGCGCTTGGCAGCCGCCATGAGGGAGTTGGATAGTTCCTGAGTGGAAGTGTTCTGCGCCTCGCGCTGGGTCTGCCAGTTTTCCTTGATAGCCCACTTTGAGACGGTGGTCTCCGAAATGCCGACAGTGGCGGCGATGGACTTCTGTGGCTCGCCCGACATAAACAGGCGGAAGGCGTAGCCCTTGCGGAGTTCTATTTCTTGTTTGGTCATTTGGGTGTTGCTTTTTTTATAACGGATTAACGGGTTGACGTGTTAACTGGTTATAGTATGTTAAAATATGGTGCAAAATTGGGGTAAGTGGGGCATTTTTGGAAAAAGTATGTAATTGGTTTACACACATTTTCGGTGTGGCGGGGATGGTGGGTAATTTTGCAGTGCGTTCAAAACAAAAGCCTGGGAACGGTGCGGCTTGGACGCGAGCCCTCACGGAGACACGGAGGGCACGGAGAAAAGAAAAGCCGCGCCGTGTTTTTTTAGGAAAGAGGAACGAGGAGAGAGAAATCTCCAAATCGACAAATCAACCAATCAACAAATGAGAATAGTATTATGCGATAGTGGCACGGTAAACAGCTACGGATTCAGGACTGCATTGGAGGGGATAGACCTCTCGCGATTCAGGAAGAACCCGGTGATGCTTTACAACCACGACCCCGAAAGAGTGATAGGCAAATGGACGAATGTGGACATCGAAGAAACGGACGGACGTCCGTCTCAACTGACCGCAGTGCCGGTGTTTGACATGGACGATCCTTTTGCCGCCGAGATAGCACGGAAGGTGGAAGGCGGTTTTATCAAAGGATGCTCGATGGGCATAATGATAAAGGCGATGGCAACCGATGAGAACGGCGTGAACGTGGCGACAAAGAGCGTGCTGCTCGAAGCGTCGATAGTGAGCATCCCGGCAGACGAAAACGCCCTCGTGGTATATGGGGACGAAGACAGAAAAAAGCAACTCAGTATAAACGAATTTAACACTCTCTACTACAAAATGGAAACAAAAGAAAAGACACAGGGCGTGCCGGAGGGTACAGAGGTGCAGGCAGAGAGCACCGAAGTAGTGACACTCCGCGCACAGGTGGCAGACAAGGACGCGCAGATCGCGGAACTCACCCAACAGGTGGACAACCTCAGGAAAGACCTCGCCGAGCGCGAATACCACGAGGCAGAAGCATTTGTGGACCAAGCCATCGCAGACGGCAAGATAACCGAAGAGGTGAAAGGCGAGGTAATCTCGTTCTACCTCTCGTTCCCGAAGGAGACGGAGAAAGTCTTTGGCGTAATCAAAGGCAAGGCCGACGAGCCGGAGGCGCAACAGGTGAGTCTCTCACAGATGGTGCAGAACGGCAGAGGCGCGACCAACAAGACGTGGGACGAACTCGACAAGCAGGACGGCGCATTGAAGGCGTTGAAGGAAAACAGCCCCGAGGAGTTCAAGAGACTCTACAGGGAGAAGTTTGGCATGGAGCCGTTGGCGTAGGCAAAGAAAACTCGGAGCTCGCGGAACACGCGGAACACGCGGAGAACGCGGAACCTTAAACGATAATTAAAAACCCTTAAACACATATTAAAATGGCATTACAGAAAGAAATATGGATTACCTCCATTGTGGAGAAGCTCTTTGCGGACGACACATTTGCGAGCCGCGCACAAAACCACAGCGCATTTTCTGACGGCAAGAAGGTGCACGTACCCAACGCGGGCGCATTGCCGGCGGTAACAGTGGACAACACAACCTACCCCGTGTCGCACTCGGAACGCACCGACACAGACCTCAACTACGACCTCCACAAATACGAGATTGGCCCCGTGCGCGTGGGCAGCATCGACGACGTGCAGCTCTCCTACGACAAGAGGAGCAGCGTGCTTGCCAGCGTGAGGAACGCCCTCACCGAGCAGGTACACACCGACGTACTCACCGGCTGGGTGGCAGCGTGCAGCGCAGCCGCAAACAAGGCCGTGGCAGCCACCTTTGGCAAGGCGGCAGTGCTCGCCATCAAGCTCGCCTTCGACAAGAAGGACGTCCCGCAGAACGGCAGATGCATCGTGCTGACCCCCGAGGCCTACAACGAGCTCCTTGACGAACTGAGCGACGCAGAGCAGTTTGCGTTCTCGGCGTCGGCTAACTCCGCCAACGGCACGGTGGGCAAATACCTCGGCTTCGACTTCTACATGCGCTCTACCATCGACACCGCGACCAGCAACAAGACCACTGCATTTGCATGGCAGCAGGACTGCGTGAGCGTTGCACTCGGCAACGTGGACGTAATCGACAACCCCAGGCGCGTAGAGTACTTTGGCGACATCATTGGTGCTACAGTTCTCGCCGGTGGCTCATACGTGCGCGCTGACAAGGCGGGCATCTTCAAGGTGACGAGCGCGTAGGCAAGTGACAATTGACAATTCATAATTCAGAATTATGGAAAAGACCTTTGTGGAAATCTTCTCCAGCTTTGGGTTCCCAATAGCACTCTGTATCGCCTTTATCCTGATCGGAGTGCTTGCGGGGCGCAAAGCGTGGGATTTTTTCAAGAAACAGGAGGACGACCACCAGAAACTGTTGGACCGATACATCGAGAGCCTGCAAAAAGCCAACGCGGAACTGATAGGCGTACTAAAAGAAAACGCGATGGCTTTCAACAGTTTCTCCGTCGTGCTCGAAAAGATTGAGAAGAAAATCAAGGCGGCTGACAATTGACCGGCAAGGCAACAAGACAGCAATAGTAAAACAACCAAAAGAATAGACGAAAATGGCATTACCATACGTAAAAATCAATTTTGCCAATGGCGCGATAGGCGGCAGCGAGCCGATGGACGACGGCGTGACGCTCATGGTGCTTGGTGGCAGCGGCGACGACATGGAGGTGATGAACCTCACGGACTACCGCCGTCAGATAGGCAACGACACTGAAAACGCCAAAGTGGTGGCGTTCTACAACGAGGTGGGCGGCAACTCCCGGCTCATCGTTACGCACTGCGCACTCACGGACGTTGCACTCAAGGCGAAACTCGGCGAATACCACGGCGAGGTGCGCACAGTGGTGATAGACGGCGTATCGTCGGCGGAGACCATCAATCTCCTGCAAAACATCGCAGAATGGAGCACAAACACCCTCTACGCGCCTGTATTGATGCTCATCGGAGTGACGGAAGCGTTGATAGACGGCACAGCAAGTTTCAAGACGCTGGAGAAAAACCGCATATCGGCGGTGGACAGCGTTGCAGACACCGACGGCACACCGCTCCTGTACTATGTAGCGGGCAGACTTGCCTCGATACCCGTGCAAAGGAGCGCGGGCAGGGTGAAGGACGGGGCAATCTACGCCACGGCACTCGAAACCTCCGACGGCGACCTTGTAGATAACATCTACGCGGAAGGACGCCACAGCAAAGGCCTTGTGACCGCAAGGACGTACACCGGCAAGAGCGGCTACTACTTCTCGGACGACCTGATGTGCGCGCCGGCGACCGACGACTACGCGCTAATCCCTCGCCGCAGGACAATAGACAAGGCATACCGCATTGCCTACCAGACGCTCGTGAACTACGTGAACGACGAAATCCCGACCACAGACGGCGGCGGCATCCCGACGGACACCTGCAAAGGCATCGAAAACTCGGTGGAACGCGCCATCTACGCACAGATGACTACCAACGGCAACCTCGGCATTGACCCGAGCAACCCCAACGACAGGGGCGTGACCTGTTACGTGGATCCGAGCCAGGACGTAGTGAGCACAAGCCGCTTGGACATCACCCTGAAAGTGAAGCCCTACGGCTACGCCAAGTACATCGAAGTAAATTTGGGCTTCAGCACGGAAGCGTAGGAATTTAGGGATTTTGCGATTTAGCGAATTAACGAATTAATTAATTAACGATTATGGGAAAGACGATAGAACAAACCTTTGACAGCACCGAGTACACCTTTGCCGAGATGACGGTGAAGGTGGGCGGCATCGAAGTGACCAAAATCCAGAAAGTGGCGTACAAGGTACAGCAGAAAAAGGACGTGATATACGGCAAGGGCGTGAACCCTGTGGCAGTACAGCGCGGACAGAAGACCTACGACGGCTCGATAGACATGCTTCAAAGCGAATTTGAGAGCCTTGTCTCTATGGCACCGAACCACGACATCCTCGACCTGCATTTTGACATCATCATCTCCTACGGCAACCCGAGCCGTGGCGACGTGCTCATCACGGACGTATTGCAGGGCTGCGAATTTACGGAGGCAGCGCACTCCATTGGCGGCGACGAGACCTACATGAAAGTAAGTCTGCCGTTTGTATTCTTGCATCTTGTGAGTCAGAAATAATTGAAGTAATTGAAAATTATGGAAAAGACTGTTACAGAAGATACCATCAAGGGCTGGAAAAAGAAACACGGCGACGTGTTCAAAGTGGAGGTGGACGGCAAGACCTGCTACCTCCACAAGCCCGACCGCAAGACCCTCGCCTACGTATCGCAGGCGCAGGGCAACCCCATCCGCATGACCGAGGCACTGCTCAACAACTGCTGGATAGACGGCGACGAGGAGATAAAGACCGACGACAGCCTGTTTCTCGGCGTAGCCCAGCAAATGAGCTCACTCATCGAAATCAAGAAGGCTGAACTGGTAAAATTGTAGAGGGTGCGGCGGTCAAGCCCGACGATGCGATAGGCAGTGTGGATGCCATAATATGGTACTACCTCCACATAGACCCCGACACCCTCGACGACCAACAATGGGCGAAAGCCTTCCAAAGCGTGGTATATTGCCGCAGGGAGGAGGCGAAGCACAACAGGCAATAGAGGAGAGAGGAATCAACAAATCTCCAAATCAATAAATCAACAAATGAAAGCCACGGTACTACCATATCAGAGCCTTTTGGATGTTGCGGTGAGTGCGACGGGCGACGCGGAGACAGCCTACGACATGGCGATGCAGAACGGCATCACGCTCTCCGCCGAGCCTGAGCACGGCACCATATTGGAAGCCCCCGTCCCAGTGAAAAGGAATGTGGCGGAATACTTCAGGAACAACGCACAGCCGGCGACCGCCATCACGCCCGACGTGGCGATAATGGACGGCATCAGCTATATGGCGATAAACGGAGACTTCATAGTAGGAAAGATTTAGAGAGGAAAGAGGAGAGAGGAAAGAGGAGAGAGGAAAGAGGAATCAACAAATCAATAAATCAACCAATCCACAAATCACATGGCGCGGACGATAGACGAAATAAGGAGCGAGCTGCAAAAAGAATTTATGAAGAGCAGCGTGGCGCAGTCGCTGTATGGCCTTACGGCGGACGGCGACACGGTGTATGACGGCGACACAGCCGTGACTTTCGACACGTACTTCTCGAAGGTGGCTATAGAGCGGCTGATAATCTACATCATCGCCTTCTGCGTCAACTTCCTTGAAAGGCTGATGGCCACGGCGGAGGCAGACCTTACCGCGCTTGTGGAGAAGCAAGCCCCCGGACGCTGCGACTGGTATGCAAGGAAACTCAAGGAGTTTCAATACACCGACGACCCCAACGACCCCGTGCAGATTCTGAACGAGGCCGGGGAGTACGACGTAGTGGACGAGACCAAGCGCGTGGTGAAACACGCGGTGGCGATAGACGATACCGCCGTCAACAAGACCCTCTGGCTGAAAGTGGCGAGAGAGAACGAGGAAGGACACCGCGCACCTCTCACATTCGAGCAGGCGGATAAACTCCAATACTACATCTCGCAGATAAAATATGCCGGAGTACCCACCACGCTCATAAACGCGAAGGGCGACCTGTTTGACTGTGAGGTGACGCTGTGGTACGACCCCATAGTACCCGAAAGCACCATCCGAGAACACTGCGAGACGGCGATACAAAACTATGTGGAAAACCTGCCCTTCAACGGAGAATACAGCCATACGGCGTTTGTGGACGCCCTGCAAGCCGTGGCGGGCGTGAAGGTGGTGGGCGCGGTGAACGCCACCATGACCAAAGACGGAGAAGACACCCCGCAGCCGATAGGCTACCGCGAAGTGCCCTACGCCGGATACTTCAAGATAGGTGCAATAGAGATAAACCCCGAGCCTTATGAACCAGGAAATATTTAAGACCGACGTCGCACGGCTGATGGTTCTGCTACTGCCCACACCGCTGAGGCAGCCCCTCATGGTGGGGATGGCGGGCGAGGCAGCCACACCCTTCGCCACCATATTAGGCAGGATAAAGGCGTGGTACGACGACACCCGGCACCGCGCCCAATACAATGGGCAGGTATGCCGCCTTGCGATGCTCCTGAACGACAAGATGGACGAGGAACTGCGTGGCATCCGCGTGGTGGACGGCAACCTGATAACAGGTGCGGCGGTGTACGCCCGACAACCCGGCGAGCCGACAATGACGCCCAAAGAGCGCGGCGCAGAGAACGGCGTAGTGATAGTGCCGAGCCGCGCAGCGAGCGTGGCGACCAAATACGACTTTAAGATCCTTGTGCCGAAACGCATAGTGCCGGAGATCGGCACGCCAGAGCGCACCCAAATGGAGAGATACATGGCAGCACTTGTGAACACCTACAAGCTACCAAGCACCAAATGGAACTGGCAAGCGGTGGAATAGAAAAGAGGAGAGAGTAAAGAGGAATCAACAAATCAATAAATCGACAAACATAATGGACGCGCAATACAGTAAAGATTTCATATACGGCAACTTTACGGACGGGGGACAGCGGACGCAATTCCCTGTGGACGTGGAGACCCTTGCCGCCTTGCAGAACAACGCCGCGCTCATGTCTGTGCTTGGCAACATGGTGGGTGCGGACAAGGTGATACTCTGCGGCTGCGACAGCAGTCCGCGCAGGGAAGGCTACGTCTGGATAAGGAGCGCACGAAGCCCCAAGACCGGCGAGGTGCTCCATTATGGCGGCGGCAGCCTGACCTCATGCTACATACGCAGCGAAGACACAGGCGAGATGAGGGTGGACAACGTGCCATACGACAAGCTGTACACCACGCGCAGCCTCGTGGATGGTGTTTCACCTGACGGCGAAACATATTTGTGGAGCGATTTCGTGAGGATAGATGACGTGACCGACAGCCTGACACTCACCCAGCTGCTGGAGCGCATCAAGGACGGCGAAAACGAGGTGGCAGCACTCAAGAACAACGCACAATATACATTTGTACGCGGCATGATAATGATATGGAGCGGCAGCGTGGCGACCATCCCCGAAGGATGGGCATTATGCGACGGCAGCACCCACACCATAGACGGCGTACAGGTGAGGACACCCAACCTCTGTCACAAATTCGTGAGGGGTGTACAGCAAGTGGCGCAGGACGCATACGACGTGGGGGCGACAGGCGGTGCGGAGAGAGTAACGCTCACCGAGAACCAGATGCCGAGCCACACCCACACGGCGACATGCGCGGAGGCAGGGAGCCATTACCACGGCTATATAGCGGATGACATGGTGCCGACAGGAGACGGAACTTACAACAGTACTACATACTCTTACGATGCTGATTCGCACCAATCGGGTAATGCGCGGAAACTTCGCACGACACCAGATGGCTACCACCAGCACACCATCACGATAGGCAGCACCGGCGGCGGACAGGCGCACGAAAACCTGCCTCCGTACTACACACTCGCGTACATTATGAAACTCTAAAACCCACACACCATGGCAGCAGAAATAAAGACACGCGAGCAGCTTCGCCCGCGATTCGCCAACGGCAAAAAGCCGCCGCAGGAAGACTTCTACAATTGGATGGAGTCGTTCTGGCACAAATACGACGACATCGACGCCGGCAAGGTGAAGACCACGATAGGCGGACAGCAGGTGAACATCCTGACCCTGATTAACCAAATAAGCGCAAATCTCAACCTCGAATGGGCGGAGCTGTAAACACACAATTGAAAGTTTTTGCAAAAACAATATAAACACCTATTTAATAACCATTAAACATCAGAACAAAATGAGCACTATCAACAACAGGTTTGTGCATCTGACCTACCAACAGGCAGCCTCCTCCACGCTCTTCATGGACACTGCGGAAGAGCAAGGCGGCACCAACTACTACCAGCTCGACGGACAGACCGCAGACGAGGCTGAACTCGTGCAGTATTCGGGCAGCCACACCGACTACACCTTGATTTCCAAGGATGCGATTGTCTTCGTGGACTTCCCCGACGGCACAACGGGCATCATCACCCACTTGAAGTTCTACTCCAAGGTCTCCGAACTGAGCAACAGCGGAATTGGCATCAAGGTGTTGTACACCAACGACTCCCCCGACAGCCCGTACTACGAACAACCGCCCACGGAATCCAGCGAAGACCTCGGCGTGCAGGACTGGGACGTAGTGGCACTCGTAAGCAACTACACCGGAGTATTGAGCGACTTCAAGCTCTTGGTATGTACCAGTGCATACAGCAGCGACGACGGCAGCGGCAACGTGACCTACTACTACTCGTGGGTGCCTGTGTACCAGTGGAACACAGCGGACTGGGCAAACGTGCAGAGCAACATGACGGCAAGCAACTAACCTGACTCCTACAACCAACCCCTGACACCAAGGCGGTCGGCACGGCAGATGCCGGTTGCCGCCCGCCTTTTTACTATAAAACAACAAATAAAATGGGACAGAAAGTAACGATTGCAGTGCCGATATACAACGTGGAGCCATACGTGGAGCAGTGCATAGTGAGCGTATTGGATCAGGAGGCTGTCAGCGATGGACGCATGCGCTGCCTTGTGATAGACGACTGCGGCGACGACCACAGCATGGACATCGTGGAGCGTCTGTACAACGAACATCCGCACGGCAAGTCAATCGACATAATAAGGCACGACGGCAACAAAGGACTCGGCGAGGCGAGGAACACCGCCATCAGGAACTGCGGCACTGAATACCTCTCGTTCCTCGACAGCGACGACTTCCTGCCAAGCCCCGACGCAATAAGCAAACTTCTTGCCGCCGCAGAGGAGACCAACGCCGACATCACACTCGGCGGCTGCGAACTTGCAGAGGGCAACTTTCCGATGCGCACATACAGCACATACCCGCGCATGACCATCACCACGCCACACGCGGGCATCTACCTGACGGCATACGCCGCGCCGCGAATCAACACCGAGGCGTGGGGCAAGCTCTACAAGACGTCAATGCTGCAAGGGAACGGCATCAAGACTATGCACCCGATACTCGAAGACATAATGCTGTGGATGCAGACAGCATATTACGCCGACACCGTGACGACAATTACGGACGTGGTTTATGCGTACAGGCGGAGACCTGGTTCAATATGCACGTCAGGCTGGCGCACACCCGAAAAAAAGGCAATGGCCTGCAATGTACACCACGACCTGCACGAATGGTGCGCACACCATCCCTGCCTCGGTCTCAAGCCAGTGAGGGAAAGGATGGACAGGATATTAGAAGGGAAGATGCGCTAAGGGTTGTTGAATTACTGTTATAGTGATTTTAAATGGTTTCATGATGGATAACAATTTTAAATACTCAATAAATATATCCCCGAATGGGGTGGAAAAAGTGTCCCAAGTGCCGGCAATTATCAATAAAATCTCCGATGCAGTTGGTCAGGTGAACCGTTCCATAGACCCGTTGGACAAAATTATCCAAATTCTTTCAAACATAGAAAGGATTTTGATGGCAGTGGGGCGCGTGGGGGTGGAGAGTTTCAATAAACTGGACGAAATATCCATTAAGACCGAAAAAAACTTCAAGGACAGCGCGGAAAAGGCGGACAAACTCGAAAAAGAGATTACGGACATCGGCACGGCGAGCAAAAAGGCGGGCGCAGATGTCAAAAGCGGACTTTTGGACAATCTTGCAAAGTTTGGCTTGGCGTTTCAGGGCATCAAATCCGCCGTGCAGACTGTTGTCGGCCTTATTGCGCCTGCGTTCCAAGAGGGAATGTCGCGAGAGACGGCAGCCGTCAATTTCGCGACGCTGCTCCGCGATGACAAAGACACCAAGGAGACCGCCGCACAAAAAGGCAAACAGTTTGCCGAAGATCTCCGCAAATCCACAGCGGCTGCATTGTATGGCACATCAACGATAAACGACGCAGCCAAGAACATGCTGTCATTTGGCATTGACGGAGCAAAGACGCAGACGGTGCTGGCGCAGATAGGCGACATCGCCGCCGGTGACGCACAAAAATTCGGGTCGCTCTCCCTCGCCTTCGCACAGATAAGCAGTGCGGGCAAGCTGCAAGGGCAAGACCTCATGCAATTGATAAATGCCGGATTCAATCCCCTCGCCGAAATATCCAAAAAGACAGGCAAGTCGATAGGCGAACTCAAGGAAGACATGGCGAAGGGCGCAATTTCAGCCCAAATGGTGGAGGAGGCGTTTGCGAGTGCCACAGGCGAGGGCGGTAGGTTCAACGGAATGCTCGACGACATCAAAAACAACACCATGCAAGGCAAGATGGCGACACTTCGCGGCACAATCGACGACCTGAAGGCAAAGCTCTTTGAACTTGCGCTGCCGATAGCCGAAAAGATACTGCCAATATTGACCGACAGCCTGATACCAGCCGTACAAAAAGTATTTGAGTATATTGCCCCTGTGTTTGACCTGATAGCAGACAATCTCGACACCATAGGCGTATTTGCCGGAGTCGTCATGTCGGTGGTAGGCGCAATGAGGATGTGGACAGCGGTGCAGTCCGTACTCAACGTACTCATGAGCGCAAATCCGATAGGACTTATAATAGTGGCAGTAGCAGCATTGGCAGCGTGGATTTACAAAGTAATCAACGCATACAACCGATGGGGCGCGGCTGTCACATGGATAATGGGTCCGCTCGGAATAATAATCAACTTGGTGATGACAATCAAGAGGTATTGGGACGACATTGTAAACGCCTTCAAGAGCGAGGGTATTGTCGCAGGATTCAAGCGCATAGGTGCATGCCTCTTTGACCTCGTGCTCTATCCATTGCAGCAGATACTTGGCTGGGTGGGTGAAATCACCGGCTGGGAGTGGGCAAAAAATGCGCAGGACGCCGTAAACTTCATAAGGAAGGGCATGGACGCGATAGATCCCGGCGAAGAGAAAAAAACGGCAGAAGACTGGGTGGTAGATGGCGCGGGGGTGATAGACTTCAGCGGTGCACAGAAGACCCTCGAAGACGCAGTGAAAGGCAATGGCGGCGGTGGCGGCGGCGACCTATTGTCAACCGTCACCAACCAGGGCGCGGAGGCGGTGGCTTCCGGCGGAACACGCAACACACAAATCACCATCACCCTCGGCAACATGGTGGAGACAGTAAACTTCAACGGCACACCGCAGGACAACGCACAGGAGACTGTGGACACATTCACATCGCAATTGCTCCGTGTCCTGTACTCCGCACAGACGGCGGTATAACCATTTTAATTACAATAATATGATAGGCATCCAGATAGACAGCGAGACTGGCGACATCCTTGTCGGCAAAAACGGCGTCAGCGTCGGCGACACCTCGCAGCAAAACCAATACCTCATACTCGTGTCGCATCCCGGCGAGTGGAAGGAAAACCCGTTGCTTGGCGTAGGCATCGGCGATTACGTCAACGACAACGAGACCGACTTTGTAAGGCACTCCATCTACGAACAGTTCAGGATGGATGGCATATCAATAGACAGCATGACAGTGAAACCCGGCGGCGTAAAAATCACCGCCCAATATAAAAATAGCGCAAAATGATAAGGCAATACCCTCTTGGTAGCAGATTCACACCCGCACTCGGCTACAACCTCTTTACAATAGAGCAAAAAAAAGAGATGGATGCAATGTCCCGGCCATTCGACATGCCATACGAGCAAAAGATAACGCCAGTCACATTGTTGCTGTCGTCCACTGGCAAAAGTTTCGAGTTGCCGCTCGAACCATTAGTCTCCGTAAGCGGTAAAAACGACATTGTATGCCGCAATGTGGCGAGATACGACGGCGAGACGCGAGGCTCTATAAAAGAAAAGTGGCGTACCGGCGATTGGAATATTACAATAGCGGGTGTATTGATAGCAGGTGAGGACACAAGTCTCGAACAGCTTGTGTCCAGGCTCAGGCAATACATAGAGGCTGACAGCAACGTTGAAATCCTCTGTCCTTTCCTCCGCGACAGCTACGGCATCACACGTATAGTCGTTGAATCCTACGACTTCCCCTTTACCAAAGGCGAGGAAAACCAGACTTACACCCTCAAATGCAAGTCTGATGACGTGCGCACAAACCTTTTGCTATGACCTTCAATTGCTTCAATCAATTATGTACAAGATAGACTGGAAAATAGAGATAGACGGCAAACAGCTGCAACTCCTCGACAGCGTGGAAATCACCTGCGACACAGAAAACCTCACCGACAGCGCAGTCATCAAGCTGCCGTCGATGGTTTACAACCGCTACATCAAGGAAATAGAAGACATCAAGCGCGATATGCCTGTCAAGATTTCACTTGGTTACGACGGCGAGCTGCACCAAGAATTTGCGGGCTACATCCGAAGCGTAGAGCGCGAACCGTCGGGGCTTGTCATCAATTGTCAGGACGAAGTGTACACGTTTAATAAGGTGGAGATGAAAGACAATACGTATAAAAAGATTTCAATAAAAGACCTTTTAAACATTGTTTTAAAAACGGTTAATAAGCCGTTGTCGCTAAATTGCGCATACAATTTCTCATTCGACAAGTTTACCGTTAGCCGTGCCACCGCGCTCGATGTATTGAAATCAATACAGGACGAGTGCAAGTGCATGATGTACATAAAAGACGGTGTATTCAACGTAACGCCGCCATACGTGACGCCCGAAAGCACAAAGACAGTGAAATACGACACATCGAAAAACATAATGGCGGATGGCTACTCCCTGAAATACAAAGACCAAGAAGACCGCAAACTGAAGGTTATAGTAAAAGGAAAAGACAAAGACGGAAAAGATATACAATGTAAGCCAACAGGCGAACCGGGCGGCGACACCACAACATTTGACTACAAAGGTATAGCGACGCAGGAGATGCTTGATTCGATAGCCGACAATATTTATGCCGCCAAAAGTTACAGCGGCTACGATGGAGGATTCCAGACGTGGCTCCTGCCGCTGATAGACAAGGGCGACACCGCAGAAATAACAGATGCCGCCGACCCCGCACGCAACGGCAGATACTTTGTAAAAGCCGTAAAAACTACGTGCGGGAGCGGCGGTATCACGCGCAAAATCAGTGTAGGAAGACGGCTTTAGGGTGTTTGCCCGCTCTCTCCTCTTTGTTGTACCAGTCTCCTTGTTTTAGCCGCACCGGGTTGCGTTCTATCTCCTTCCAAGTGTAGAAAACAAGAGTTTTTGCAAATTCCGCGCGTTCTTTGTCATAGGCGGCTCGTGTGCTGTCGTCCATCCTCGCTCGAGTGTCAGTGAGAATATTACGATGGACATAGTCCTGATACCCGCCATACTTAAACTCGCGTTCTACAAACAAGCTACTGTCCACTGTATAATACACCCAGTAATACTCGGTGTACTGTCTCTGCGCCATCGTGATGCACGGCAGAGCCATAAACAATATAAACAAAAACTTTTTCATATCCATAATCCTTAATACGTAAAACAAATCAATAACCTCTTTGCGTCCACCGGCGGTGATGCTCGCACCAACAGCAAATATATAAAAAAAACGCCATAAAAAGAAAAAACATCATGCTTCCACGCAAAATTCACAATGTTTAACAACAAAGGCGTGATTTTTGGTAGTTTTTGTTTTTGATTTTTGTAGGAATTGATTTTTTAAAAATATTCCGAAAAAAATATTTATTTTAGCGACATATTTTTAGTACCAAATAAACAGTCAGCA
>Ga0265298_10004243_pt1 | contig 18421 bp, 14 predicted proteins | sample AusTroGonzalo_MG_3_FD_193486 | JGI IMG/M metagenome (GOLD analysis project Ga0265298, IMG submission 193486) | Bovine rumen microbial communities from tropical cattle in Woodstock, Queensland, Australia - Gonzalo_01 | ecosystem: Host-associated > Mammals > Digestive system > Stomach > Rumen ... | reverse complement strand
AGAACGACCAGGCCTTCGTTTGCAGCCACGTAAGCTTTCGCGGGTTCATTATCGATGATGACGCAGTCCACCTTGCCGGTCTTCAGCGCTTCCACAGCGTCTGCGCCGACGGGAAACTTGGAAACACGATCCTCACCGAAATCATCCGTGCAGTAAATATCGCCGGTGGTGGCATCCTGAACGCCGACTTTCCATGTTGCTCCTTCCGCGTAAAGATCATCAACGCTCTTGATTTCGGAGCCTTCCTTGACGATGATTGCCTGGATGCCGGTTGCATAGGTCTCAGAGAAATTCACGCTCTGCAGACGCTCTTCGGTCACGGTCATACCGGCCATGCCGATATCAATCTTACCGGTCGTCACGGCGGGGATAATGGCCTTGAATTCCATATCCTCGATCTTCAGTTCCATCCCGAGCTTCTCCGCGATGGCAGCGGCGATCTCGGCATCAATCCCGACGACCTTCTCGTTCTCATAGAACTCATAGGGCGGGAAGCTGGCATTGGTCCCCATGGTCAGGGTATCCGCCATCGCGGCGGCAACTGTGCCAAGCATCATCAGAGCAACCAGCAGTGCGATCAGTTTCTTCATCTTCATTTCCTCCTCAAAAATCCTTATCTCCTGTGGAATGGCGTCAGTATAGCACCGCCCATAACCCTTGTCAATAGAGTTTTTGCATTTTTATGCAATTTATTGTAATTCTATATGTATATTATACATAAAAACAACGGACATACAGGCGTTACAGCGTTTTTTATGCAACCCTGCTGTACTGTCTCATCATCATATCCCTCAGCATCGCCAGTTCCTCCTCCGGGCCTGCCCCTTCCTCCGGCTGATAGGCCAGGCCTACAGCGTAACGCGTGACTGCCGCCAGCATCACATGCAGGGTCGCGGAAAAAGCCTTTTTCCAGGGAATCTCCATCCGCAGGGTGCCATCCTTTTCCCCTTTTTCCCAGATCACACGGAACCGGTCCGCAAACCGGCCGATTACCTGTTCGTAAGGCGCCATGCGTGCCTTGTCTATTCCCGCGCCCTGAATATATACATTAAAAAACTGGTTGTAACGGAGCAGATCCCGGTGATCCCGGTACAGATTCAGGAAGGAATTCAGATAAAAGGCAAAGCTTTCCGCTCCGGTATGCTCCCGTCCGCCCGCGCCCGGCAACTGCTTCAGTTCCTGCAGATATTCATTCCACTTCCAGACGGAAATGGCGATTACCAGGTCCGTCTTGTTTCCGAAATATCGGTACAGCGTAGCCACCCCGATTCCGGCAGCTCTGGCAATCTGCTCGAGGGAAACGCTTTCAATTGTCTTTGCATTAAACAGCCGGTAGCCCGCCTCAAGCAGTTTTTCCCGGTTGGCAGCCATCTGGAGCGCGTCCTTTTCAGGATTATGCACAGGCATCCCCCTTTCCGGCAGAATCCTGCCCGGGTTCATCAATCGGGTCCGCCGCGGACCAGGCAGGCGTGAAAGCGCTGCCGCCGTTCATCTTATAGTACCCTTTGAAAATCCGGTCCACCGCGATCCGTACGCCCTCCGGATCCGTTCCCAGCAGAATGATCAGGAACTGCTGCCTGCTGTACCGCGTCAGCACGTCAACATTCCGGATCGTCTGGCGGATCGCCTGCTCCATGCAGAACATCGCCTTTTCCAGTTCCTCCAGCTGGATGTCTTCTCCGGCTGAATTCTCCATCGTGATCATAATCAGCCGGAAATGCTGGTCAAAGCGTTTTTCAAGATTCGATACATATTCATACAGCTTGGCAAACTGCCTGTATTCCACATCCATGGCGCCCTGATAGCATCCGCTGTCCCGGATCCCACGGACAAGACTGTTCACATCCACCAGCCTGTTTCCGAAGGAATCCGACTCATCCTGGTAGAAGCTGCAGTCGCTCTTGCCGTTCTGCTTCACGTGATACAGCGCTTTATCCGCCCTGTTGTACGTCGTGGTATAGGAATCAGCAGGCGTGCACATCACCATGCCGGCGGACAGTGATGCCGCGGAGATTCCGGCATCTTCATTCTTCTTTTCGTTGAATCCGCCGATAATCTTCCGAACCTTTTCTTCCGCCTCTTCCCGCGTCACGTTTTTCATAAAGAACAGGAACTCGTCTCCGCCCAGCCGGCAGCAGAGGCTGCCCTCGCCGTTTTCCAGCAGGATTTCACCCATCAGGCGGAGGGCCCGGTCTCCAGCCTCATGCCCGTTGGTATCGTTGATCCGCTTGAGATTATCCATATCAAAAAACACGAAGCAGCCCGGATCTTCCTTCATGCTCTGCGCGATGGCCGCCTCTCCGGCCGTCCGGCTCATGAGGCCGGTAGTCACGTCCGTCTGGTCCGCCGCAGTCTGGTTCGCAAAGGCTTCCATCACTTCCTGCAGCAGTGCCGAGGAAGCTTCCATCTCCAGTCCTTCTTCCTCCGGCCCCTCATCCGTGAGGATTGCGTCCAGTTTCCCCTCTTTCCACAGTTTCAGGAAGATCTCCGTAAAGTACGGATCGAACTGTTTTCCCTTTCCTTCCGTCAGTTCCCGGAGAATATGGTCGTGATCACAGGCTTTGCGGTATACGCGATTGGAGTTCATCGCGTCAAAAGCATCCGCGATCGCGACGATTCTTGCCTCCTCGGAGATTTCCTCTCCCTTCAAGCCGTTTGGATAGCCCTTTCCGTCATACCGTTCGTGATGGCTCCGGGCAACGTCCTCCGCCCCCTCGATGATGATCCTGTCCCGCAGGATGTCCGCGCCCATGGTCGTATGGGATTTAATGATATCATATTCCACATCAGTCAGCTTCCGGGGCTTGTTCAGAATCGAATCCGGCACACCGATCTTCCCGATATCATGGAGCAGTGCGGCGTAACGCAAATCATTCACCCGCTCCCTGTCCCACCCCAGCGTCTCAGCAACCGCCACCGAGTACAGGCTCACCCGGGTGGAATGGCCTTTGGTGTACGGATCCTTGGCGTCAATCGCGTTGGCCAGGGTCTGAATCGTCTGGAAGGACATCTGCTCGATCTTCCGGCTCCGCTCTTCCGCCACCGCCGTCTGCCGTTCAACCTCCTCATTCAGCCGGTTGGTATGATCGATCTCAAACAGCGCCGTCCGATGATACTGCACCATCGCCACAATGGTGAAAGCGGACAGACCTGCATACATCATCGGGAAGCGCGCGCAGAAGGCGGCTGTATAATAGTTCCGGAGATTATTGCCCAGAGGTGTATAAAAAACCACAGCATAAAGAATGGAATAGTAAACGGACAAAACAATTCCCTGCCGGACCCCGACAAAATAGCACATGCCGATGGGCAGCAGAATAGACCAGAGGATACCGGTGCCTTCCGCGTAGCCGGTCAGCGCATAGAAGGTAAGGACTACGCAGCAAAACAGCGTCGGGATAATCACCGCCGCTTTCCGGTCCTTCCGGTAATGGGAAAGGTACGCGCAGCCGGCGCCGGCCAGCAGCGTCATATTGCTCATGATAATCTTGGCAACGCTGACCTCCGGCTGAAGCACATTCATGATCAGCAGCACCAGCCCCAGAATCATGGTGACCACGCTCGCACCCGTCAATGCCGTCAGATTGGCTTTCAGACGGTCTCCCACAAAGATCGGCCTGCCGAGAATCGCCCACCATTCTTTCAGCGAATAGCTGCCTTCCCGTTCATTCATCGGATTCATCATCTGATCCCCCGCTGATCTCATTCTCTATTTACCATCTGTTCGTGATAGTTATTCTATCACCGTAAAAAATAAAAATCAACAGGTTTTGGGGCTTTGCCGGCAATATTCGTTATTCAGTTCTTTTCAGATGATACCGCGTCGGATCAAAATCGGGCGTCTCGCCCTTCATCCGGAAAATTCCGTACTTGATCGGCACGCCCAAAGCCATATACTTTTCTTCATGTTCGCTCACATAATTCGGGGCAAAACCGTCCCCGTGCAGATCTCTTCCGATCACAACCGGCTCAAACCCGCACAGATCAAAATACACCAATGAGTCATCAAAAAGCGTATTATCGTCCGTTTTGAACCAGATTTCTCCGTCTTTTTTCAGGAAAGACCGGTACTGCATCAGTTGGCGCGGATGGGTCAGACGGCGTTTTTCATGTCTCAGATGTTCTGTCCAGGGATTGCAGAAGTGGATATAGATGCGCTCCGGCGCATCTTCCGGGCCGAAAAGCTTATCCACGAAGCAGATATCCGCCATCAGGAGCTGCACGTTGCCCGGGTTTTCCCCGCAGGCGGAAACAATATTCCGCCTTGCTACCCCCAGCACATCCGCGCTCAGGTCAGCGGCAACGTAGTTCACGCCCGGATTGTCCGCGATCATCTTCGCCGTGCTCACGGCCTTCCCGCAGCCCATCTCCAGATGCAGCGGCAGGTCCGGATCCGCGAAGCGTTTCCGCCAGGTTCCCTTCAGGATCCCGTCCTCCGCGTCCGGCCCCTTGATCGAATTAATATAGAAAGGGCAGGCCTGAAGTTCAGGTCTGGCCCATTTCTTCGTCCTCATGTGCATCGGCAGATTACCTTCTTACAAGTCGATCGTTTCCGTATTCTCCGCGGCGCCTTCAAGTAGCGGCCGGATCTTCTCCACCAGCGCCGAGACCTGCGCGCCGCAGCGGCCCGTATACTTTGACGGTTCCAGCACCGCGCGCATCTCCTCTTCGGTCATGCCGAATTCCTTCTCCGCAGCCAGCCGGGCCAGCAGATCGCAGGATTCGCCCTGTTTCATCCGCTCCGTCGCCGCCATGGAGCAGCGTCGGATGATCTCATGCAGCTGCTGCCGGTTCCCGCCGCGTTTTACCGCTTCCATCATCAGATTCTCCGTCGCGATGAAGGGCATGTATTCCCGCAGGGTTTTATCGATCACCTTTTCATTTACGCGGAGCCCTCCCGCAATATTCCGGATCAGCTTCAGAATCGCGTCCGCGCACAGGAAAGCCTCCGGAATGGAGATCCGGCGGTTGGCGCTGTCGTCCAGCGTCCGCTCCATCCACTGCACCGAGGCGGTCATCGGCGCGTTTGCCGCATCCGCCATCAGGTACCGGGCCAAGGAGCACACCCGTTCGCAGCGCATCGGGTTCCGCTTGTAAGCCATGGCGGAAGAACCGATCTGGTTTTCCTCAAAGGGCTCGTCGATCTGTCGGTCATGCTGCAGCAGGCGGATATCATTCGCCATCCGGTAGCAACTCTGGGCAATGGCGCTCAGCGCGTTCAGGATCCGGCTGTCCGCCTTGCGCGGATAGGTCTGTCCGCTGACCGCAAAGCACTCTTCGAATCCGAAGGTCCCGGCAATCCGGCGGTTCATTTCATCAATCTTCGCCTCATCTCCCTCGAACAGGTCCATGAAGCTCGCTTCCGTGCCGGTAGTTCCCCGGCAGCCCAGGAAGCGCAGATGATCGATGACAAAATCGATTTCTTCCAGGTCGGCGGCAAAATCCTGCAGCCACAGGGAGGCCCGTTTCCCAACCGTCACCGGCTGCGCCGGCTGATAATGGGTGTAACCCAGGGTTGGCAAATCCTTATACTTCTCCGCAAACTCGCACAGGCTCTTCATCACGCCGAGCAGCGCGCCCCGCAGATAGCGCAGCCCGTCCCGGTAAATAATCAGATCGGCGTTATCTGTTACATAGCAGCTTGTTGCGCCCAGATGAATGATGCCCGCTGCGCCGGGTGCCGATTTCCCGTAGGCATAAACGTGGGCCATCACGTCATGGCGGACTTCCTTTTCCCGCTGCCGGACGCATTCATAATCGATATCGTCAATATGAGCAGCCAGTTCGTCCACCTGAGCCTGCGTCACCGGCAGGCCGAGTTCCATCTCCGCCTTTGCCAGCGCCACCCACAGTTTCCGCCAGGTCCGGTAACGCGTGTCCGCGGAAAACAGCTCCAGCATATACTTTGAAGCATACCGTGAACTCAGGGGCGTTTCATATTGCTGAGTCATTCTGTTTCTCCATCCATTTCAACTTCATTTCAGCCAGTTCACTATTCACTCATTCGGGCCGAAGGGGTTTAAGGGGGCAATCGGAAAGCCCCTTTATCTGCAGATAATACTCTCTCTCTCCGGTCCCACGCTGACCCATTTCACGGGGCAGCCGATTGCTTTCTCGATCATTTCCACATAGTTCCGGGCCGCTTCCGGCAGTTTTTCCCATTTCCGGATTTTGCTGATATCGGTCTTCCAGCCGGGCATTTTTGTCATCACCGGTTTGCACTGCGAAAGCGCCGCCGGGAAGGGGAATTCATCCGTTTCCTCTCCGTTCAGGGAATACCGGGCGCATACCGGGATTTCCTCCAGGTCGCTCAGCACATCAAGCTTGGTCAGGGCGATCTCGGTCGCCGCCTGCACTTCCACTCCGTAGCGGGTTGCCACCAGGTCGATCGGCCCCACGCGACGGGGACGCCCGGTTTTTGCGCCGTATTCGCTTCCGGCTTCGCGCAGGCGTTCGGCTTCCTCGCCGAACAGCTCGCAGACGAAGGGGCCTTCACCCACACAGGTTGAGTAAGCCTTCACCACGCCGATGATCCGTTCGATGTCCGCCCCGGGCAGGCCGCTGCCCACCGGCGCAAAGGATGCGATCGTATTGGAAGAAGTCGTCATGGGATAAATCCCGTAATCCAGATCCCGCAAAGAGCCAAGCTGCGCTTCAAACAGAATCCTTTTCCCGTCCTTCTGCGCCTGGCGCAGCAATACACCCGTGTTGCAGATATAAGGACGGATCGCCTCGCAGCTGGTATCCAGCCAGGATTTCAGTTCCTCCCATGTATAGGGCTCGGCGCCGTATACACCCTTCAGAGTCAGGTTTTTCCATTCCATCAGGTCCTTCAGGTGCGCTTCAAGCACCTCCGGAAAGAACAGTTCACCTGCCATAATCGTCTTCTTCTGATACTTGTCGCTGTAGAAAGGCGCAATCCCCTGCTTCGTGGAACCGTATTTTTTATCCGCGAGGCGCTGCTCCTCCAGCTCGTCCAGCTTCCGGTGCCAGGGCAGCAGCAAACTCGCCCGGTCGCTGATCTTCAGATTCCCGGGGGTTACCGCCACACCCTTCTCCGTCACATCGCGGATCTCGTTCATCAGGCTTTCGGGATCCATCGCCACGCCGTTTCCGAGCACATTGACAACGCCCTTCCGGAAAATCCCGGAAGGCAGCAGATGCAGCGCAAACTTGCCGTATTCATTGATCACCGTGTGGCCGGCGTTTCCGCCGCCCTGATAACGGACCACGATATCAAACTGCTCTGTCAGCAGATCAACCATCCGGCCCTTGCCTTCGTCACCCCAGTTAATTCCCACGATTGCCGTACATGCCATTGCAGGTTCCCTCCGGTCCCGGTGCTCAGTCGTCGTCTTCGTCTTTTTCCTTCGCGCCGGTCAATTTATTGTAGCTGTTCGCCAGATATCTGAATTCCTTCGCACCGATGACCGGCACCGTCTCGCCGTTCTGCGCGCACTTTGCCGCCCTGATCAGCGGGATCGTGCCCAGGAAGGCGGACAGGCCGATAATGATCAGCAGGAGCACAGACACAATGATAATAAAGATACGCACCGTATTCATTTCGCTGTTCAGCTGGGCCGTCGTCTCCGTCCGGGCAGAAGCCATCATGTTATCCAGCGTATTCAGGCCCGCCTTCAGATCGTTTCTGATTCGTTCCTTCTGAGCATAATACTCCGTGCCCATAACCATTTTCTGGGCAAGGTCCATCTTTTCTTCCGCGCTCAGGTTCATGTCCTCGGGCTTCAGTTCAACCCCCCGAAGCTTGTCCGGATAGTTCTTGATCTCCTTCGCGTCAATGACCAGCTTCATCGCGTAATACTCGCGGTACATCAGGGTATTGGATTCATTCAGCGCCTCCTGGATCTGGCTGACCATCGTCTGCTCGGCTTCATTCTCCGCCATGGTGGTGATGGAAGCTTCCCGGCGCTTGTTGCCGAACGCCTCCTCAAAATAGTTGTCCAGGTACTGCGTATCGCCTTCAAGCGTAAAACGCTGCGTCATCTCCGTCAGATAATCGGAAGCCTCCATCAGGTCGTGAGCCGCCTTCTGCCGGACGATATAATTCCCGGTTTCCTTGTTTAGCCTGGAAAAGACATTGGTATTTTTATACATTGAAAAAAACAGGAGCAGAATCAGCAGCACACCCAGCACCAGCATCGCCGCATGGACCACTTTGATGGAAATACCCGCGCCACTGTTCGTCTTTGTGTTCTTCATGTCTGTCGCTCCTTTTCCGCACCGTTGTGGCAAAGTTCACAAACAGAGTTATTATACACCATTCGTCCCCGATGAACAAGCCGAAAAAAAGCATTTCGCCGTCTTGCAAACCCCTTGTAAAAAGCGTAAAATATAATAAATAACGGGAGCAGCCCGGGCCGGGACGGTGAGCAAAATGACAGAGGAGAGGAAAGCCGCTGAGCGTCTTGCCTTTAAATTCCTGTGCCTGCTGTTCGTCATCGCCGTCGTTGTCTGGATCGTCCCGATGGCCTGGCGCCTGCTTTCCCCCTTCATCGTTGCGATCCCGCTGGCCGCCCTCCTGCAGCCGATCATTGCCTTTATGCAGAAAAAGCTGAAGTTCAGGCGCGGTTTCGCCTCGCTGCTGATCGTGCTTGTGCTGACGGCAATCGTGCTGGCCATCCTGATCTGGCTGTTCACCTTCGGTATCGGGCAGGTCTCCAACATCGTCAGCAACTCCGGTGACATTGTTACCGACAGTATCAGTTCCATCAACACCGCGCTGAACAACCTCCTGAAAGGCATCGGCAATTCCGCCGGCCCCGGAGTGGAAAAGTGGCTCCGCAACGCTGTCAACAACATGGTCAACGGGCTTGGCGAATGGGCTTCTGACGCAGCGAACGGTCTGGTCGCTTTGTCTGTCCAGCTTGCCACCTCCATGCCCTATGTGATCATCTATATCAGTTTCCTTGTCATGGGCTTGTATTTCATCGCCAACAATTATGATGAGATCCGGAGCCACCTGCCCGCCGGCAGCCGGAGGAATCAGAACAGCAATACCACCAAGCTGACCAAGTCCGCCATCCGGAGCCTGACCGGTTACCTCCGGGTGCAGTGTACCTTCGGGCTGATGGTCTGGATCATCTCCTGGATTGTCCTGTCCATCTTCCACTTCCGCTATTCCGCCATCACGGCCCTCTTTATGGGAATTATGGAGCTGATCCCCATGATCGGCAGCGGTCTCCCCTATTTCGTCATGAGCGCCCTGCAGTTTCTCCTCGGCAATCCCACCGCAGGTTTCCAGCTGCTGGGCCTGACCCTCGGGCTGCAGGTGCTGCGCCGGATCCTGGAGCCGAAGCTCATGTCCGACTCCATCGGGATCACCCCGCTGCAAAGCCTTATCGGTATGTTTGTGGGCATGCGCATCGGCGGCATCCTGGGCCTGATCGGAGGTCCTGTGATGATGTCCGTCCTCGTCGGCGCCTTCCGGGCCAACCTGCAGGGTTCCACCATTAAGGATGCCCGCTGTATCATCAATTACTTCAAAAAACGCTGGGCGTAAAAACAGGGTCCGGAGCCGGATCCTGTTTTTCTTTTCCCTGCAGCCGTTTATCGCGGCTCTTTTTTATAATGTTCCTTCCAGAGCAGCCAGGCCAGAATATGATCCGTCTGCGGAAACTCCTCCCGACGGATCATTCCGTCAATCTCAGCTGCCGTATGCTTTTCCACCCGGAGAAGCTCCATCTCGTCCAGCTGCTGTTCCGCACATTTCCGGCAGTTTTCCGCCGCAAACAGGAAAGCATAGTTGTCCGACAGGCTGGCGCATGCCGGCACGCGCATCAGATATGTCCATTGATCCGACACATATCCGGTTTCTTCGCGAAGCTCACGCTTTGCTGCTGTCAATGCCTCTTCCGCCGTGCTCCCGCTGAAGACCGGCACACCTTCCCGCTCCAGGCCGCCGGCCGGAAACTCCGTTGTCACCTTCCGGATTCCCTGGCGAAACTGCCGCACGCAAAGATAGTTCCCCGCTTCGTCCGACGCCACGACAATCGCGTAGTCCCGACGGGTATAGTTATAATACGGCTCCCAGATCTTCCCGTCCGGATAGCGGAACGCTGACCGGCGCAGATCGATCCATCTGTCCCGGACCAGGTGCTCCGTACGCACTTCCTCCCAGGCCAGCTCCCTGTCACAGGCCCGATCTTTTTCTTCTGCCATCGTCTTTCCCTTTCCGGCCTCTGCCTGTGTCAAGCATACCATGCCCGGATGGATTCATCAAGCCGGGAAATTATCCTATAACCCGCACGGCAGCCGAAGGCGTCAGGAAACACAAATCTGAAAGCACCCTTTGTCTGTTGACTTCACAAACGCCATCGGTGTAAGATGGTCTCATCAAAACAGGAGTCCGGAATGATGTATAAGCAGAATTACCAGCTGGAGATGGAGGCGGAGATTGCCCGGCTTGACGGCCGCCGTCCTTCCCTATTGCTCCACAGTTGCTGCGGTCCCTGCTCGAGCGCTGTGCTGGAACGGCTGACTAAACATTTCCGGGTCACCGTGCTCTACTACAATCCCAATATCGAGCCTGAGGAAGAGTATCTTCACCGTCTGTCGGAGCAGAAGCGGCTTCTCTCTCTGCTGCCGGGCGATATTCCTCTTCTCTCCTGCGAGTACGACCATGAAGCTTTCGCCTCTTTTGCTCCCGCCTTGGCAGACGCGCCGGAGGGCGGGGAGCGTTGCCTGGCCTGTTTCTCACTTCGCCTGAATTATACCGCGGCGCAGGCGAAACAGTATGGTTTTGAATATTTTACCACCACCCTGTCTGTCAGTCCGCACAAAAACGCGGACAATGTCAACCGCATCGGCGCCGAAGCGGGAGAACGGCACGGGGTTCGCTACCTGTTTGCGGACTTCAAGAAAAAGAACGGTTATCTCCGCTCCCTGCAGCTGTCAAAGGAATACGGGTTATATCGTCAGGATTATTGCGGATGCTTGTTTTCCCGAAAAAACGATTCCTCTGTGACGGACTGATGCCGTATGCGGACAGAATCCCCGAGGATTGTTCTTCCTGAAATTTCCATAAAAAAGGTGCCCGGTCTGGTTTTCCGGGCAATCTTTTTTACAGTGGTTTCATTTTTCTGAATATATCCAGCGCCTCACGGGACCAGGTTTCGGGAGAACCGCTCAAAGAATATTCTTCGCATTCTTTTGAACCCCGGACGGTGCGAATCACCATATGATTATCAATATGGATCGTGGACTGATATTTTGTTTCCAGCATCTTCTTCATCTCCCGGGCGGTTTCAGCCGCATGGGAGCCCTTCTGCGCCGTACCGGTTACAATACCGGTCAGGCGTACAGCCCGGTGCTTGAACAAAAAACGGATATATTCTATGGAGTAATACTTCGATGTGTATACCCAGATATCCCAGTCTTTTTCATTAAAAGCATGGAGCAGTGCGGGAATGCCTCTCCTGATCCTTTCCTTATAAAACCGATTCATCGGAAAGGCCAGCGGTTTTTCAACACAGGGGTCATCTTTCCCGCAGAATACCACCTCGTCCAGATCCAGAGTCACCCGCTTATCAGACTGGCTGTTTTCGAGCATTTTCCGGATATCCGATAACTGTGTCAGATTGACAATGCTGATCGGCACCTTTTCAACACCGCTCCGCATCGCGGCGGCCCATCTGTGGTGTCCGTTCAGGATCAGATAGCCGTCCGGCCTGGCTTTCTGAACCATGAGCGGTTCCAAAATACTGCTTTCCTCCAATCCGCTTCTGAACTGCGGATCCGTCCTGTATTGCTCCGCATACCGGGAAATAATATCATAATTCGGCCCGACCTCCGGAAAGCAAAACTCATCATCCGGATTCGGATGCAGCTTCCGGCACGCGGCCTTTTTGCATAACAGCCGTCTGAAAAAACTGGCTCTGACCGGATAATAAATCCCCTTAACCCGTTTGACCTCTTCATCCAGGAATGTCTGAAAATGTATTACTTTATCAGCCATTGTTCCACTCCCTCAGCAAAAAAAGTATTTGGTTACTCACTGTTCCTCAGACCAACTCATCTTTTTAATTTCTTCCGCACGGGCAATGATCTTTTCTTTCCATTCGTCATCCTGGGCATCCAGCTGATAGGCCTTGAAACCATACTGCGGTCCCAGAGAGCAGATAACCGCCTCATCATCAATATGCAGCGAGATCCGGTAGCGGTTCGGCAGTTTCTGCGGAAGGACCGTTTTGTTATCCCGCTGAACTTCCCTCAGGTGCCGGTGTCCGTTGACAATCCCGTCAAAGCGGACGCCGTATAGCCGAAACAACGTCCTGATGTACCGTTCCGAACGAAAAGAAGAGGTGTAAACCCACACTTCATAGCCCATGCGCTGAAGCGTTCGGATCACATCCGGCGTTCCCTGCCGGAGCCGTTCCTTGAAAATCAGCCGGAACGGGAACCCCAGGGGAGGCTCCGTCTTATGCGTCTGCGGTGACACAAAAAGCACCTCATCAAGATCGAAGGATACACGCATTTTGATTTTTTCCGCGCGTCCGGTACTGTGTTTCAAATCCGGTACCCTCCTCCGCCTTGCATTTTCTTTTCAACAATTTCCCGTCAATGTATGTATACAATAAAACCATCCGCAGAGTCAAGCGCTTTGCAGCAGTGAAATATAACGGAACCCCTTGAAAAAGCAGGCGGAATATGATAAATTAGGGGAAAGCGATTCCTCATGGTATAACTGATCAGATTGTGCATTACCGCCTGTCCGGAAGAAAAGCATGAGGATAAAACCCAATCAAAAAAAGGAGGCACATCATGACAATCTCTAAGAAATTGGACGGAGATAAGCTGATCATCGCCCTCGATGGAAGGCTGGATACGCTTTCCGCTCCGGATCTGGAAAAAGATGCTCGGGAAAGCCTGAACGGCGTCAAGGAACTTGTCTTTGATTTCGAAAACCTGGAATACATTTCATCTGCCGGTCTGCGGGTTCTTCTGGCAATCCAGAAGATGCTGGGTGACGCGGGCGCCATGAAAGTGACAAACGCGAACGACATCGTCAAGGAAGTTTTCGAAGTGACCGGATTCAGTGATATGATTACGGTTGAATGATCTTTTTCGGAAACAGCAAATATACAGGAAGGGAGAAAGAACATGAAATCCAATATCGTCATCATTGACAATCAGGGTCACGGCTATGATGAGGCGATCCTGGAAACCAAAAAGGTTAGCGAATACAACGGGCTTGATTATAAAAATACCATCCGTCTGCAGCTCTGCGCAGAGGAACTGCTGAGCATGGCCCGCAGTATCACCGGCGAAATAAAGGCATCCTTCTGGATCGAAAACGAACAGGCGCAGTATGAACTGCACCTGGCTACCGAGACGGTCATGGACAAGGAAAAGCGTGATCTGCTGATTGCCGCCTCTTCCTCCAGAAAGAATGAAGCCGCCGACAGCTTCCTTGGGAAGCTCAGGAATATGTTTGAGAGCGCCATGGCCGGTTCACCGGACCACAGCGACGACGTTCCGGATGATGCGCTGAGCGACCTGGCAAATCATACCATCGAATGCACGGATGAGGAATGGGACGGCTATGAGCAGTCCACGCTCCGCCGCCTTGCAGATACGATTAAAATCGGCATCCGCGGCGATAAGGTCGAAATGACCGTCATCAAGTCCTTCGCATAATTACGCCTTTCTCAAGTCAAAGGCTGCTTCGCGCGGAAGCAGCCTTTTCTTTTGTCTCACATTTTCAAAGTTTCGCAGTCTTCTCTTGCTCGAACAGCCTCCTATTTCATCGTCCTCGCGACCCTGTGCGCGATATTCTGCCACAGATCGTATAGCGCGCCGAAATCCCCGTGCAGCGACTGCGGCAGCGTCGGGATTCGGTCATACAGTAGCTGCAGGAATTCCATTCGGTTTCCGTAGTCGTCCAGGATCTCAATCGTATGGGTTCGGGCATTACCCATACGGGATTCTCTCACTGCCGTCACAACACCGCCCACCTTCACGGGGCCGTTTTTTCCGGTGATCTCCGTTTCCACGTAGGAACCGATCTCCAAACCTTCCCCTTCATCCAGGAATACGGTCAGGTTATGCTCCGTTATGAGCGTCGTTACGCCCTCATATATTTTTCCGCCGCAATCAAGCCGGACCAATTCTGTGTCGCTTACCTTCACAGCTTCGCCGTCGGAATCACGTCCGTCGATCAGGAACAATGACATTACCAGATAATAGAGATTCCGCACGATCCAGAACAGCAGGATCAGCAGGCTGATCGTCTGCATCGCATTAAACCTCCAGATTACCCGCACAATCCCGGCCACGGAAAGCACAATCAGGCAGATAAAGGGAATCATTGCACGAACATCCCGCTTGCGTCGCCCGCCGTTGCCGGATTTGTCCGTAACCTTGAATGTGGACAGGCTGATCCCCAGTGTTTCCTTCACGATCGGAATCAGCAGGTGCGGCATTACACTGGTCTCATAGATGCCGCTCCATTTCACGGAGATCGTGTTCTTGCTGTTCAGCCGCAAGCACAGATCCTGCAGAATAAACATCGGGAGCCAGAACACAAGCAGTTCCAGCCAATTGCAACGGAACACCGGAAGCAGGAATGCCGCATACAAAAGCGGCGACAGGATATAGATCAGGTTTTTGAGCGGTGAATACCAATAAGAAACCGAGCTCAGATAGCTTACCTTCTGAGTTAATGTCAGTTCCTTCCGCTTCATAATCTTCAGCTTTCGCGCCGTCAGGATTACGCCGCGGCCCCAGCGGGTACGCTGCTGAATATGTTCCCGGAAAGTGTGCGGCGTCTGTCCGCTTGCCAGCGGTTCCGGCAGCCCGAGGCTGACGTATCCTGCCGATTCAATCAGGACACCCGTGGCAAAGTCTTCCGTAATGGATCCGGTATAGAAACCGCCGATATCCTCCAGCGCTTTCCGGGACAGGATCGTGTTTGAGCCGCCGTAGATGACGCTGTTTGTTATCGTTTTTGCAGGTTCAATCGTCCGGTAAAAGAAATCCTGTTCGTTCGGCGCACGCTTCTCACTGTATAACGCATGCTGGAATACGTCCGGGTCATAGAAACTCTGGGGTGTTTGCAGCAGACCCAGATGCAGCCGTTCTTCCTCCGGCCTGTTCTGCTCTCGCAGCTCCGCGTCCACAAAATACGGGATCGTCTTCAGCAGGAAATCGCTTCTGGGGATCATGTCCGCGTCAAGCGTCACAACATAAGGCGCGGAGGTAAGGCCCAGCGCATGGTTCAGGTTGCCGGCTTTTGCCCCTTCGTTGTCCGGCCGGTCAAAATAGCCCACGCCCATCTCCGCAGCCAGCTCACGCATCTCTTCCCGGCGGTTGTCGTCGCACAGCCAGATATGCACCTTCCCCGGATCCGGGTAATGCATATGGACGCAGCCGTTGAGCGTCTTGCGCAGAAGCTCCTGCGGTTCGTTGTACGTAGCGATGAAGATATCCACGTCCGGCCACGCGTCATCCGGGATCTCCGGCAATGGATAGGTCCGCATGCCCAGCAGGCTGCGGTAAAGAATCAGGGATTCCATGAAACCGACGATCTCCACAATTAAGAGCAGCAGATTGGCGGCCGCCGCCAATACTCCGTATTCAAACGGGATAGAAAAAACGATTCGCCAGCACAGATAGATCAGCGTAATCCATGTGCCCAGAATCAGGCAGATTCTACCTCCCAGGTTCCCCTTTGGGATACGGGTGTTGTCCGGATCCACGATATCATTATAAGTCAGGCGTTTCTTGCTGTATTTCCGGTAGACGGCAAAGCGGGCAGCCAGTCCTGCCAGGAGGATTCCGGCGGAAATCGCGGCAAAGAGTATCCATTCGGAAAGCTCCCTGTCTCCCCGCTCGCCAAGAGATCTGGAAATCCAGGCCATCACCTGATCAGTAGCGGTCTGCTCCACCTGCGGCGCGGGCGCCGGGATCGCCTTAGGGTCCCTCCCGCGGATCAGTTCCCGGATCCAGGCACCGCAGAGAGTCAGGTCCTCATCCCGGATCTCCCCCTCCGGATCAAAACGATACCCGAAAAAGGCGGAAGACTCTTCTTTGTCCGAAAGGTTCCACACCGCATAGCTGATCTTCTTATCATTCAGCAGCGTAAACCAGTCCGCTGCGCAGGCAAAATCAAGCGTTCCGTTGCCGCTGGTCTCGCTGATGCCGCATTCGCTGACGAACACCGGCAGCCCTGAATTCAGCGCCGCGGTCAACTCCTGCCGAAGTCCTTCCCCATGGGTTGCCGAATAGAAATGCAGCACATACATCAGATTCGGGAAATGCAGCGGCTGCAGCACCGCATCCCCCAGGTTCCGGTCGTATTCCGGTGTGCCTACCAGGATAACCGCGTCAGGAATCTGTGCCCGGATCACCGGGATAATCTCCTCCGCATATAACTGCACATCTGACCAGGTTGTTTCCCCATTGGGCTCGTTACAGATCTCAAAGATCAGGTTCGGGCTGTCCTTATACTCGGAGGCGATCAGGTCAAAGAACTGTTTTGCTTCCTCTTTATGTTCATTCGGATCGCTGTCGTTCATGATGTGCCAGTCCACCAGCACATACATATCCGCGGCAATCGCCGCCTCAATGCCCTTGCGCATCAATTTCAGGCTCGTGTCCTGCAGGCTCTTATTTTCACAGTACTGCTCCGAGTACATGGCCAGGCGGACCAGATTGCCGTTCCAGTCCTGCGCAATCTGCCTGAACAGGTTTCCGCTCACCATATTCGGATACCAGACCAGGCCATGGGTGCTCACGCCCCGCAGTTGAACCGTCTTTCCGGAGGCATCCGTCAGCTGTGTCCCTTTTACCTGCAGCCGGCCGTTCACGGAGGGCCTGGCTGTTTCAACTGCCGCCGTCTCCGCGCATGCGGAAAGGACGGCGCACCACAGCAGCATCGCCGCGAAAAGAACCGCCGCAATTCGTCTTTTCATCATCTGTCCGGCCTCCTCATCCGATTTCGGTATTCTGCCCTGCTCAGTTATCTGCCATCCCGGTGCGTTTGCGATGTTTCTCCCCGCTCAGCAGCATCACCGATCTTGCCGGAACAAAGGCGCCCGCCTCGGTCATCCGGCCGTAAGGGGAAGAAGCCGCCTCTGTCTGCCATTCAAAGCCGGCCGGGATGATCGGCAGTTGGAATGTATGATCCTCCCAATGCGCGTTGATGGCCAGATACAGGAACGTGTCCTGTTTTGTGCCGTATTTCTTATGGTCTTCCGCCCACAGGCAGGCAATTGTCAGCGACTTTTGGTTCCAGTCATGCTCCCACGGGATCAATCCGTGGAAGGAAAGCTCCGGATAACCCGTCCCGTTATGATCGAAATCATATTGCCGGACATAAAGAACCGGATGCTTGTGACGGAAAGCAATCAGTTTTTTTACATACTCAAACAGATCCCGGTTTGTTTCAAGCATACTCCAGTTCAGCCGGGAAACATCGTTGTCATGGCAGTAAGCGTTGTTGTTGCCATATTGCGTGTTGGCAAACTCGTCCCCTGACAGCAGCATCGGAATTCCCCTGCTCATCAGCAACACCGTCAACATGTTTTTCATCTGGCGGAAGCGCAGGTTCAGCACTTCCCGGTCCCGGGTTTCGCCCTCCTGTCCGCAGTTCCAGCTGAGGTTGTCGTTGCTGCCGTCCCGGTTATCTTCCCCGTTGGCTTCGTTGTGCTTCCCGTTGTAGGAAACCAGGTCGTACAGGGTAAATCCGTCGTGGCACGTGATGAAATTGATTGAGGAAAACGGCCCTCTCTTTCCGTAAAGATCCGGCGAACCGCTGATCCGCTGCAACAGTTCCGGCGCAGCCTGATCTTCCCCTTTGATGAACCTGCGCACACAGTCCCGGTATTTTCCATTCCATTCTGACCAGCGGTTCCAGGAGGGAAAATGACCGACCTGGTACAGTCCGCCCGCGTCCCAGGCTTCCGCAATCAGCATCGTCTTTCCCAGCACCGGGTCCCGTGCCAGCGATTCCAGCAGCGGCGGGGCGACCAGCGGCGCGCCGTTTTCGCCCCGGGTCAGGATAGAGGCAAGGTCAAAACGGAATCCGTCTATATGATAGGCAGATACCCAGTAGCGGAGGCAGTCCTTGATCATGCTTCTGACCACCGCGTTGTTGCAGTTCATGGTGTTGCCGCAGCCGCTGAAATTATAATAGTACCCCTCGTCTGTCAGCAGATAATATGTCCGGTTGTCAATCCCCCGGAAGGAGATGGTCGGTCCCTGCTCATTGCCTTCCGCCGTGTGGTTGAACACAACGTCCAGAACCACCGCAATTCCGTTGCGGTGGAGGTGGCGAATCAGATACTTCATTTCGTCCGCTTCCATCCCGTAAGGTGCGGATGCGGCGTAGCCGGCTTTTGGTGCGAAGAAGCCGACAGTCGAATATCCCCAGTAGTTCAGCAGCCTGTTCCCGTTGAATTCA
>Ga0265298_10004242_pt1 | contig 18423 bp, 19 predicted proteins | sample AusTroGonzalo_MG_3_FD_193486 | JGI IMG/M metagenome (GOLD analysis project Ga0265298, IMG submission 193486) | Bovine rumen microbial communities from tropical cattle in Woodstock, Queensland, Australia - Gonzalo_01 | ecosystem: Host-associated > Mammals > Digestive system > Stomach > Rumen ... | reverse complement strand
CTTATTGAAAGTCAGCGACTTACCCCACCCCCCCCCCGTGGGGCCCCAAGAGGAACCACGCCAACCTCCCACACGAATTTTATTTTTTAATTTTTCAGTTTTCCGAATCCGACCAGGAACCCCGTCTACCCCTTCGGGGTATCTCCGCCAGAAACTCCGCGGGTGAAAACATCCCCGCTTTGCCCTCTCTTTATGCCCAAATTTCGACCTGAAGCTCGCTGCCGTACCCCAGCGCCATCCCGCCCCTTGCGCTTTGAATCTTGGGCCTTTTTGCGCATAGTCTGACGACTATATGTGAAACCCGGCCCGAAGGGACATTCCAACGGGCCGGGCATCAAGTGAGAGAGAGACGATCGAGTCGAGAGCCTGGGGGCGCGTACGTGCGTCGCGTACACGCATCACGCATGTATATGCGTGCGAAGGAGCCTTTTACTCGCCGGTTGCTGTGGGTATTAGTGTGGGTAAGGAGGTGTTTGGAACAGGAGCCCCTTATAGGGGGCTCCAAGTTCCTACACCTCCAATCCCCACTTTACCCCACTTGCAACGAGTAGCTCCCGCTGGGAAGGTTGATGATTTTCTTGTGCCGGATGAGATTGTTGATCGCACTCTTCGCCGCTTTCTCTTCAACGAATGCCCATTCCGCTTTGTCGAGCAAATCCTGGTACGAATACTCGGCGCCCGGCTCAAGAGCCTCAATGATTTTCTCTGCCGGCGTCTTCTTCGACTTCGCAGCGTTTTCAACCAGCTCGGGCATCCCGTTCTCGTTGTACCGAAAATCGTACGGCATAAAGCGCTTGCCTCGCATGAATCCCGGCTTGACGCGGAAGGTTGGATTCTCGAAGTCGGATTCATTCTTGAGGGTCTGTAGGGAGAAGGCGCACTTTCGCTCGATTTCGCTACCGAGGTGTCCGCGGGTCTTGTCGGAGTTCGGGTTGGTGTGGACAACGGCCACGACGGCGCAGTTGTACTCGTCGGCCCAGCGGAGCAGGGTCTTCACCGTAGCCTGGGAGGCGGCGATGTCGTTGGTGTCTTCGCAGAGGTCTCCGGGACCGTCGACGAGGAGGACGTCCGGGAGGAGCTGTTTGAGCTTATCCTCGATGAGAAGCGTGGACTGCTCGGGACCGAAGGGGCGGAGGTGGATGCCGTTGATGGAGGCGTCGGACATCCGCTTGCCGGCCATGGCCTCGATGCGCTTGCGGACGACGGCGATGTCGTTCTCGGATTGCTCGGTGTCGGCCCAAAGGAGGCGGGCCTCACGGCCGGGGGTGATCCCGAGCGTTGTCTCGCGTCCGATAATGGAGGCTATCATCGAGGAGACGAGCAGTGTCTTGCCGGACTTGGCTGCGCCGGAGATGAGGGTAATGCCGTTGCGCTGGACGACCGGGACGTCCCCGATGGAGGCGAATGTGTCGGCGCTGTCGGGCTCCTTGGTCATGTTGATCTCCGATGCCCAGAGCGGCGGCATGGGCTCCTCTTCGGTGTCGTACTCAGCCCCGGTGAGCGACTGGATTTCCGTCAGGGTTATCCACCAGTTGCGGTCGCGGGACGCGATGATGCTTCCGTAGAGCGGGATTGTGCCGGCGGTGGATACGGGCGCGTCGATGCGCTCGGAGACCCACTTCACCAGGGCGTCAATCATCGCCGGTGCGGAGGGGATGTTCTCTATCTTGGACCACATGGCGACCATGAAGCGATCGGGGTATGCCATGGCCCAGTACCCGCAGCGGTAGGCCGCTCCGTAGTTGGGGCTTCGCTTGTAGACGACGATTTCCGGCAGGAGGTCGATGATTTTCTCAGCCTGTTCCTTCGTCTCGACGAACATGGGGATGAGGAAATACTCTCCCGTGTCGGGGTTCTGGGTGCGGATGCTGAGGCGGCCGCGGGTTGCGAGGCGCTCGGCGGCGTTCTGCACCTTGTCCCAGTTGCCCTTTTCCTTGCCGTACTCGTAGCGCGGGACACAGACGGTGGTTGTGTCCTCGGTCATGAGGGCGAGAGGTACGCACGTTGTCTCCCAGAAGGTGCGCAGGGCGTGAAGTTCTTTTTCGATGTTTGCCATGGTGTCTTACTTTTGGTCCTCTACTTCGATGCGGTTCTTCAGCAGCCAGGACTCGAGCTCCGTCCGGTCGAAGAAGATTGACTTACCGAGCGGCTTGCTGTGGGGAATCTTCTTGCCGGCGGTGAGTTTGTGGAGATATCCGGGCGTGAACCCGGTGTACTCGACGGCCTCCTCGAATGTGAGGACGGCCTTGGTGTTGATGTTTTTGTTGTTTTCTGCCATAATAGTCAGAGTTTAATTTTAGGCAAATATAATTCTTTTGTTTGACTTTCGCAATACTTTATTGTGCGCTGTTGACAAAAAAATCCCCTCGGGGGTTTCCCGAGGGGACCGGTACAATGGGATGTCCGCTCTATCGCTGGTCTTGCGGTGCGATCTTCTTCATGTCCTCCGCGAGTTCCTTCTCCTCCTGGAGAATCTTGTCGTCGGCGGACTTGTCGTCGGTCGGGCGCTCCTTGCCGTAGTATTCGGGGTGGAGGTCCACCTGGGCGTTGACGAGCTCGGCGTGCTTCTCGAAGAACTGCTGGTCGGGGACGACGCAGAGCCGCGAGAAGGTAGACGAGGCGTACATGTGGAGCCAGTTGTCGTGCTTCTCCTTGAGGGCCTCGGTGATCATCCAGCCGATAGCTGTCTCGACGGCCACTCTCCACGAGACAATGCCGGAGATTGGTGTCACCTTGATGTGGCTGGGCTCCTTGTGGAACACGAAGTTGCCTACGCGGTAGTCCCCGTGTTGGAGGACGACCTTGCCTTTGCTGTTGGTTTTCATTTCTTCGCGCTCTTCTTGGATACTGGCTTCTTGGGCTGCTGGACCTCGGACTCGGCGGCCGGCGCCTCTTCCGCGGCGGGCTTCAGCGCTCCGTCTGCCGGGGCGGACTCCGTCGGGGCTTCAGGGGCCGGAGCGGCCGGGCCGCCAATCTGCGCTTCGAGCAGGGCGATGAGGGCCTTGATTTCCTCGGCATTGAGGACGTCGATTTTGCCATAGCGGTCCGCCAGGGCATAGCCGTCGCGGTTGTCGTTGAGCTCTTTGAGGAGGCTCTTACACTCGGAAAGAGTCCTCGGGATAAATGTAACTAATTCTTTCATAACGCAGTATGTGTTTTGAATTAAACTTCTTCTTTAGGTTTCTTCTTGGGTTTGCGCCCTGGCTTCTTGGGCTTCTTGGCCCGCTTGGGCTTCGGGGGCCGGCCTATCTTCTTCCCGTTCTTGGTGTAGCCGGGCTTAGGCTCCGGCTCTTCCTCCTCCTCGGAATCAGTCTTGCGCTCAGGCTCCGTGATGACATGCCCACCGCGCATGGGGCAGGTGTCGCACTCGGGGCGCGGGAGGTAGAAGTGGATGGTGGTGTCGTCTTCCCCGAGGCCCTGGCGGCGCTTGAGCTTGTCGTACTTGTCGAGCAGGTCCACCCTCTTGGGGTCTTTGGGCTCGAGCTTACCGATGGTCTCCCACATCGCGGCGAGGATTTCCTCGTCGGTGGCCGGGGCGTCGAGGTCTCCCTGCCACACCTTGCGAGTGTCGGAGCCTCCATCCTCGCGCTTGCGTCCTCGGTTGGAGCTGGTGGTGCCGGGTGTCGGGTGGAGTTTCTGGAGGTCGTCGGTGACGGCGCCGTTGCGGAGCTGCTTGACCCGCTTCTTGCACACGGCGGTGAACTCCTCCGTGGCGGTGTAGTTCACGGCGGCGTGTTGGGCGTCAACCTTGTCGTCGCCCTCCTTGACGAGCCCGACGACGAGCATCGCGTCCATGGCGTCCCAGCCCCAGGCCATCAGCTCTGCGACGGCGAGTTGCTGCGGGGAGACTTTCTCGTCCCTTGCCCGGGCGATGCGTTTCTTGGAAAAATCTATCATAGGTCATTGGTGTAAACAACGTAGCAACAGCAGTTCGGATGGAAGGGCGGGAGTCCGCCGGTATCCGATGCGTCGTGCGGGAAGCTGGTCTGGTAGTCGCATATCTCGCAGGGGAACGATGAGCCACGGAAGACGTAGTAGCCTTTCTTGCCCGCGTTGAGCCTCGCCCAGTTCTGCATCCATCCCTTTGCCACGACGGTTGTGAGTAGCATACCCAGCGCGACCTTCGATGCGATGGGTTTGCCCCTTCCGTAGTGCGGGATGTTCTCGAGGCGCACGCAATCGCCCTCGCCCATGTGGCCCTTGATCCACGGGTTGTCGTACGGGTGGTCGAGGAAGTCCCGCACGCCGCGGAGTATCTCGCCCTGGTCCTTCACGCCGGCGAGCCCTGCGGCGGCGATGGTCGCTTCGAGCTCGTACCCCCAGCGGGAGGTGTACTCGGCAAGCATCTGCCGGAAGGTCTTGTCCTTGTCCGGCTCGGTGAGGGCCGGGGCCACAAACGAGTGCTCGTCATCGTCCTTGAATGTGTCAAGCTGCTCGATGCGGTCTGCGAGCGCTCCACGGAGCGTGGCAAGCACGGCGTTGACCTCAGCGTGGAGCGCCGGGTCGGCGGAGAAGCGGAACCGCTCCGGCGGGATGCCGTACCGGGCCGAGATGGCGATGATGCGCCGCGCCGCGGAGAGGAGGGCCGCATCGAGTTCCGACACGGCTATCCTCTCGGCGCGGAGGCGCAGCAGGATGTAGTCCTTAGCCTGGCGTATTTCCTCAGCGGTGGGCATTACTCTTCAGCGGGTTTGTTTTGAGCCGCGGCGGCCCGCTGGCGCTCGTACTCGGCGAGGAGGTCCATCTTCTCTTCAGCCTTCTGCTCGGCGAGGATACGCTGGTATTCGTTGGAGGTGGAGTAGAACCACAGGCGCTCGGAAGCGGTCAGCTTGGAGAGAAATCCGTTCTGGACTGCTGTGGCGAGGTCCTGCGTGATGGCGCTCTCGTTGAGGTGGACATAAGTTTTTATCCAGGGTCGCAGCGGGAGGTTCACAAAGGTCAGCGACTTCTCCTTCTCCACTCCGTATCCGAATGAGAAGAGGAACATCATCTCGTCCACGGCCGGCGTAAACTCCTCGGCGTCGTTGATGCCCTTCTCAACTGCTGGGGAGTAGAGAATCTTGAGGGCTGCTGCGGGGAGGTCTCCGCTCTTCAGCTCCGGCGGCGTGACTACGAAGCTCTGCTCGAAGATGCGGTCGTGCAGGTCCTCGAGCTCCTTCATGAACGATTCGGAGGCTGACTGCCCGGAGAGGTAGCCGGCCTTGTCGTCCTGGCCCATCGTGATGGTCTTGATGGTGCCGTTCATGTCGTGGTTGGCCTCCACGTTGTCGCCCTGGAGGTAGAGGATCGGCTCGCCGAATGCCTTGTTGTTGTGGGCCATCTGCGAGAATGCGATCTCGTACTCGTCGATGGAGTTCTGCGATGCGGACCAGCACGGGCCTTCTTCGTGGCGGTGGTACACGACCGGCACGCGGTCGGTGAATCCATGGGCCAGGGCGCCGACGGTCGGGTCGTCGTAGACATACCCGTCGAGGGAGTAGGTGTCAGCCCCGCGGCCGAAGGTCATCGTGACAGGCTTACTCTCGGCGCTGGTTGCCCTATGCAGCCGATAGAGGTAGGTGCGGTCCCAAATCTCCATGCGCTCAACCACGGTGCCATCTTCGGTGTACTCGTTGTATGCCCGGGCGAAGACGATGAGCTTGCCGTCTTTTCCGTAGTGCGGGTAAATGCGGTCGCCCTTCAGGTAGGATAGGGCCTCCCAGCCGAAGACGCCGCCTTCGATATACATGGCGATGGCGCCGTCGCCGGTGATCTTGACGCTCTTGGCGAGCTCGTAGAAGGCATGCTCCATGTCCTTCTCGTGCCAGCCGTCATGGAAGGCGCGGACGTCGGCGAGAATCTTCTCGGTCTCCTCCTTGGTGTTGAGGTCAAACTGAATGTCGTTGCCGCAGAGGTGGACGAGGTGCTTCGCGGTGATGATCTGCTGGTACGCGAAGGAGAAGCGAGGAACCTTCTCGACATAGGTCTTGAGGACCGTCCTGCCGGTCTCCTCTCCGTTCTCATCGAGGACCGGCTCCTCGATGGTGCGCCAGATGTCCGGGTAGAACATCGGGTCCTGGATGCTGTGCGAGGACGGGTAGTATTGCCGGATGAAGTCCGCCTGCACCATGGGTTTTGTCTGGAGGTCGGTGCCGGGCAATCCAGGCAGCACGGTGAGCCACGGCCTCTTGGAAAGTAGTGTTCTCATTACATGAATCTGATTGAGTTAGCTTTACGGTAAACGGGAATCCCTTTGGGCTTGTTGTGGGTGCCTTTCCCGACCTCGAAGATCATCCGCATGATGAGAGCTTCGATGTAGTCCGGGGAGTGGCCAACGAGGGCGATCATGGCTTTCTTCTTGATGAGCGAGAAGCCCTTGTCGGAGGAGTCGTCCTTGGCGCGGATGGCCCGGCGCTCCTTGAGGAGTATTTGGCGGAGCGGAGTGTTGGTGAACCCTTTGCCGGAGAAGCGGGACTCCAGCAGCCGATGCTCGATGCTCAGCTCGCCGTCAATGAGCTTGTGGGCGAAGATGTAGGCGCACTGGCTCTTTAGGTCGTTGTACATGCCCTTGAACTTGGGGTCTACGCCGGCCATGTTGTTGAACGGACGGGCATGTGGGAAGAATCCCTTAAACGATTGCCCAAGTCCGTTGAGGTCGTAGGTGAAGTGCTCCTCGAGCACGCCCCACTCGCGCAGTTTCATCTTGACGTTGTTGAGCGTGGTCTTGGAGTCATTCCGGCAGACGTACAGGTCCTTGATGTGGAAGCCTTCCCACAGCCACATGACGAGGGAGTCACCGCCCTCAAATGCGATGTCGCAGGAGGCGTAGCGGGAGCCGCCTTCGATTTTTGGCGTCTCGAAGAACATCTCCATGTCGAGGAGCTTTATCATGTCCTCGCCGGCGGACTTGAAGTTCCAGTTACCCTCGAGATCGCGGGCTCGCTGCTCGTCGGACTGCTGGGCGAGGTTGGCGAGATAGTTTGGATCGGAGAGCATCAGCTTGACGTTCTCCTCGAGTCCGGCGCGGACGAAGGTGACGGACTTGACAAACATCCGCTTCTTGTCGTAGCCCAGCTCCGCGTACCTTTCGTTCCACAGCGGCTCGATGATGTCCTTACACTGCTCGTACACCTCATTCGGGGTGTCGCCCCAGAAGATAGTGTCCGGGGAGTCTCCATCCATGAAGCAGTAACGGACCTTGCAGTCGCGCTCGGGGAGCGGGAAGCCGTCGGGGCCGATCCACCAGTCGATGAATTTCCGCACCCACGAGTCTGGGTCCGGGTTGCACGTCCCCCAGATGCGGTTGTGCAGCCCCATGCCGTTTCGGTTACAAGTCACGAGGTACTTGAACTTCTCGTAGGGTATATGGGTGATTTCGTCGATGCCGATATAGTTGTACTGCTTGCCCTGAAAGCGCTTCTTGAAGTCCTCGATGTTGTCGCCGTAGTAGGAGAAGCGGAGTTTGCCGCCGGCGCTGAAGTTCCAGGTGCGGTCGTCGCGGGAGCGGTTGAAGTTCCCGTACTGCGAGTACATTTGGAGTGAGTAGTCGATGACTTGGGTCAGGTCGTCGCGTTCATTACGGACGATGAGCCCGGAGAAGGATGGGTTGTTGATGTCCTTGAGGCCCTCCATGACGAGACTGAAACTTTTGGAGCCGCCGCGCGATCCACCGCCAATCATGATGTCCACGTGCCTCGAAAGCATGCGCTCCTGGGCTCCCGCCTGCGCGATGATGCGCCTCGGGTTGATGATGTCTTTGTCCTTGTCGCGGAGCACTTGAACTGCCGCATAAGGTAAGACCGGTATGTCGTTGGAGAACATCACGATAGCCCGCGAAATTTTTGTTTCTTTGCAAAAGTATCAAATTTTTTTCAACTTTTGTTGCAAATTGTTGAAAAAGTAGTATTTTTGCGATGAGTATCGAAAGGCTTATGCAGTTGGAGTCCAAAGAAGTCACGGGCAACGGGCGCGAAAAGGCTTTCGCCGAGTGTCCATCGTGCGGGCAGAAATTGCTCAACGTCGTGTCTTCTGAAGGAGCGACTGAGGTGATAGTGAAGTGTCGCCGATGTCACCGCTTCGTGCGGGTTCGAGTGAAACCTTGAGGTGCTCATAAAGCTGAAAAAGCCAAAGAGCTGTATTTGTGGTCGGAGGGCCGCGAATACGGCTCTTTTTTCATACTCACAAACCAACAAAGTTCTTTAACAACGATGAAAACCAAGATTTTGAACGCGCTCAAAACCGAATACGTCAAGTTGGGGTTGGGCGACAAGGCTTTTGATGGGGTTGCCACGTTCCTCGAAAAAACCATCACCAAGGAAGAGGAAATCGACGGTGTAATCAAGTCCGAGGACACCAAGAATCTTCTCAAGGCTTTCCAAGGCGAGAGCGATGCGCTGCGTAACCGCAACGCGCAGCTCCAGAAGGATTTCGACGACTACAAGCTCGCCCACCCGGAGGAAGGTGGCGGTGGCGGCGGGGACAATCCCGAGATCGCCCAGCTCAAAGCTGACCTCCAAAAGCAGAAGGACGATTTTGAGAAACTGAAGACCGACTATGCCGACCAGCTCAAGCAGGGTAAGTACAACGCCCTGCGGGATGCGGTCAAAGGGAAAGCGACCGAACTCAAGGTATCCAACATCCCGATCTGGAACGACGTGGTGGCCGGCGTTGCCGTCGACGACAACACGACCGCCGAGACGCTCCTCGATTCGGTGAAGAGCGCATACGAGACCAAGCTGAAGGCTTACATCGGCGATGGCGCCGCCCCTTATCGTGGCGATGGCACCCCGAAACCTGCCGAGGTGAGTGCTGAGGACAAGGCCGCAAAAGCCAAGGAGGATGCCCAACGGGTTCGTAACAGTTGACACCAACTATAAACAAACCCAATTATGCTGGAACATTTCAACAACGCTTATTCGCGCCGCAGTGAGTCTTTCGGTGGCGCGAACCCGTTCCTCTGCCACCCGGACGAGGTTAAGTACCGTCAGTACGGCGCCCTCGTCTCCGACACCCTGGCAGACAAGGAACTCGTGCATGCCGGCACCCCCGTTGAGGTTGACCTGAAGGCCCACACCGCCAAGTTTATGAAGGTGTGGGAGGTCCTGGGCGTGGAGACCGAGAGCTCCAACACCAAGATCACCCTCAACAAGAGCTGGCTGGCTCCCAAGCTGGAGGCCACTGACGTCGTGATGGTCGTCCCGTCCGACATCAACGGCACCGGCAAGGCTGTCGTTGCTGGCACTGTCACCGACAACCAGGACGGCACCATCTCCATCACCGTCGCCACCGCTGACATCGACAGCGTGGCCGCCGGCGACTTCCTGGCTATCGCGGCTGCGGCCGGCGAGGGCAAGGCCCTCAAGGTCAAGGCCAACATGGTCCTGACCCGCGACCTTTACGCCGGTAACGGCCAGAATTTCGTGGACATTCCTCGTGGCGAGCTGTACTGCTACATGAACACCGTGAACGGTATTCCTGCCGCAGTCATCGCCGCCGCCCGCGAGATCGGTCTGTTCATCGAGCCCGAGTATTTCGCCGAGGTTTCCAACAGCTAAACGAAAGGAGGATTGAATTATGGCAAAGAATCTCATTTCCGGTCTGTATTCGACCGACTTCTACAAGCTGCTTGAGCCCGGTATCCTCGCCCGTGGCTACGCATCCCTCGAAAAGTGGATCGCGGAGCAGCCGAACTACTGGTTCGACGAGGAGGCGTGGAAGCAGATTTACACGCTCGCTCCGTTCGAGAACCCCGCCCGCACCTTCGAGCAGAAGATTGGCGAGCGGAGCGTTCCCATTATGGCGACGTACCTCTCCGACGAGGCTGAGGGTCCGCTGCTCCCGACGTCCGGCTTCGAGAAGAAGACCGGCGAAATCCCTCGTATGGGCCGCGGTATCGCGTTCGACATCGACGCCTACGAGAAGATGCAGATGCTCGCCCGCCAGGGCGTGAACGTGCAGGATGCCTTCTACGACCAGTTCGTGAAGGACACCATGAACCTCATCCAGAGCATCCACTCCCAGCGTTCCTTCACTGGTCTCCAGGTTGAGTCTAAGGGCTCCTACGTGACCACGAAGGAGACGTCCAGCGGTGGTATCGTCGGTTACGAGATCAACCTCAACCCGATCGCTGCCAACCGCAAGAAGTGTGGTGGCTTCTGGCTCGGCGACTTCAAGCACGGCACCAAGAATGCCTGGAGCTCCGCGAGCGCTTCTCCTATCGGCGATCTCGAGGACATGTACAACTATGGCTGGCGCATGCGCATCATCCCGCGTGACCCGGCCGCGTCCGTGTTCCGTATGAGCGGCTCCGAGTGGGAAGTCCTCAAGGCCCACGCCGACACCAAGGCCCGCGTGGCCATGTGGAAGTACGGCCCGACCTCCGGTTCCCTGGCCGCCTACGTCGTCACCGACGCCGACCTGAAGGGCTACCTCGGCGAGCTGGGCCTGCCTGCCATCGAGGTGGTGTCCTACTACGGCTTCGGCACCCTCATCAACCCGACCACGAAGAAGTTCGAGACGGTTGAGACCGAGGCTTTCGACGCCAACACCGTCGTCCTGCGTCCCGCCGGCATCTTCGGCGAGTTCCAGTGGAAGCGTGCGAACAACATCCTCGCGACCGCCGACTCCCCGATCATGTACACGGAGGGTGGCTCCATGGCCATCTGCGAGGACCGCGGCAAGAAGGGCTTGACCTTCCAGATCGAGTCCATCTGCCTCCCGGTCCCGAAGGCCATCCAGTCCGTGCTGTACCTGTCCACCAACCAGGCGGCATCGTAGTAACCTCTCATGACCGAACCGGATTATGGCCAAGCTGATAGAAGACTATCTGAAGGACCTGACGGCGTTTGACATCACCGACGGAGCCATCGAGAACGTGCTGATTCAAGCGCACGTAATCCCTGGCTCCACGGTGGAGAGCCTGACCGTGAAGCAGCGCGAGCTCTGCATGGGCTACACCTATCTTTGGTGTGCGACCACTCCGACGATCTCCGGGTCCGTCGAGGACGCGGACAGCGGATGGTCCCACCGGGAGGGCGGCAAGCAGACGTCCGCCTACGACAAGCGGCTCCTGCGCCAGATGGGTCTTGACCTTCTTGCCAAGTATGGCATCAATCCGATAAAGTCTACGATTCATGTTGTGCCTCGGGGCATGCGAGTGTTTCCGAGGCACAAATAAAGCTCTTTGACATGGCTTACAACCCCCGATTCCCGTACACGCTCCAGGTGCTCAGGGCCGAGATGGACGACAACGGCGAACCTATCTTCGATAGTGACGCCAAGCCTTCCTACAAGACCGTGAGCGTACTGGTGGCCGACTACGAGAAGCAGATGCCGAAAAGGGATAAGGATGGCGTCCCCGTCACGCGGGAGACCGACACGATTCCCTTCGGGTATCGCCAGCAGACCGCCAACGCCGTCATCAACGGCGATGTCATCATCGCTGAGATGAAAATCGCCTGCCCGCTTGTGATAGGCGAAATCATGACAAAGGACCTGCTGGAGATGACCGACGACGACCGGACCTTCCGGGCGGAGGTTGTGAAGAAGATCAACACCAATTTCGGTACGAACATCTGGTACAACGAAGTCAAGCAGTGACGAACCAGGAGGTCATACGGAATGCTTTCGAGCGCTTTCGGCAGGGTGTGCATCGGTGCGGGAATCTCGCGCTGTGCGACCAGATGCAGAGGACGCTCGAGCAGTCCGTTAACCTCCACGAGCAACTCGAGGGTGGGTATCATACTCACCACACCGAGGAGTCTGACACTCACGGCTGGGCCGTTGCGGATGGAGGAGGCGTCGTAGGGTCGGGAGCCAGCATGCTGGAACGGCCCAACGAGTCCGCTTCCGCCGAGGAAGATGCGAGAGAGGAGTCTGTGCGGGACAACCCCGGGCAGAAGGGCGTTTTCTCCGCCGTCATGGTCCACCCTTTCGAGGGCGGCACCGGACATGCGGATGACGCCAAGCCCATGGAGGGCGAGCCGCACGACAGCGTGCGCTTCGAGCGTAAGCTCCAAGAGCTGCTGAAGACCTCCGCGCATCAGACTTTCCCGACGTTCTACCGAGCAAAAGCTAAAGTCGCAAGGCAGAGATGAACAACTTTGACATTACCGACATAGAGAAGACCTTGAAGGACATCGTGCGGCAGGCCGGGGTTTCCACTGACGTGTACTCAACCGGCCAAAGGCTACGACTGGTCCGAAGGACAATTTCGTCGTCGTGTCGGTGGTTGGCAGGGTGAACGACGTCGCCGCCTACGGCCAGTGCCGGGTGATGATCTACCTTTTCGCCCGTGACGCCCAGGCATTCAAGAACGGGGCGATGTTGAGCAAGATGTACAATGCCTTCCGCGAGGGCCTTCCCGGCTTCTACGGCGGCAAGTACGAGTTCGACCAGACCCCTTCGGTGCTTGGGGACGTCGCGGACGACTACGGCTACCATGCGAGAGTGATTGAATTGTTTGTGAACATCAAATCCATTTAGATACTATGGCAACTCTTACCGCAGCTATGAAGCAGGACCTGCACATCGGCAACTCCCAGTTGGCGATCCTGCCTTATACCCCGTCGCAGTCGTACACGACTCCGACGGACTTCTCCGCGGCTGACGTGCTCTTCACCCTGGAGGGTACGCTCAACTTCGACGAAGGTTCCCCGTCCACCAACCCCATCCGCCTCGACCAGAAGCACGAGGTCATCGACAACGAGTTCTCCGAGGACCAGGAGTACACCATGACTGGTGACATCCCGTCCATCAACCTCGCGCTGATGTCCTACTTCTTCGAGGAGGGCGCAGCCGTCTCCGGCGTCAAGTCTCCCGACGGTGGCTTCACCTATGCCGGTAAAGGCTACGGTGCGGCCAAGACCAAGGAGGTCGTCGTGCTCGCCGTCTCGCAGAGCAAGAAGACCGCCATCATCCTCAATCACGTCAAGATGCGCTTGACCCGTCCGAAGGGCAGCGACAACGTGAATCCGAAGGTGATGAGCATCGTCGGCGCCTGCATCGCGGACGTGAACGGCATCGTCGTGACCCCGCTGCCTACGGCTACCGCCGTCAGCCAGTAGTGGCCCGCGAGGAGTAGAATCCACCAAGGGGCGGGTGTTGAATCGCCCGTCCCTTTTTCTTTAACCCCGATTTTATGGCAGAAGACAAGCAGCCGTCCCTGGCGGCGAGACAAGCGGTGATGTCGATTATGAACGACACACCCACGACCATAACCATCCCCGGCACCCGGCACAAGGTGAGGCTGGGCTTTTTGCGTGATTGCACCGTCGATAAGGTCACGCATCTGCTGCTCGAACGCGAGGAGCGCGAGGAGCTGGCGGAAAGCGGCGATGAGCTGATGCGCTCCGCCGCGAAGCACCCGTACCTAAACCTCAAGATTGCCGTGTGCTACGTGCTCAACGACTACTGGAAGCTGAAGCTGTGGTATCCGCTGGTGTGGAGATGGTGGGCGTATGTCTGGCGGCTGAACGAAGCACAGGTTGCCGCAGTGCTCGAGGGCATAAAAAAAAAGACAAATTTGTACCTTACCTGGTACTCGATGAATTTGGCGTGTTGCGCGGATATGAGAGTAGACCTCAAAACCATGGCGACTCGAAGCCAATCCCGTCCTACACCGAAATCGGAAGGCGGGCAGCCTTCATAAAGGACTTCCCGCAGTACGGACTGCCTCGGCGGTTCTTTTTCGGACTTGTGTCCGTCCCCGAGTGGGAATCATACGCGGTGCTGTCCCGCGCTAAAAAGCAGATTATGCAGAGCGACCTGCCGCATACGCTCTACAACTTCAAGGAGAAGGAAGGAGACGTCTCCTACGACCCCAACGACAAAGCCTTTGAGCTGCAACGGCAAGCCGATGAGCGGGCCGAGGCAAGGCGCCGCGCACGCCAGGAGAAGGAGGGCTACACGGTGGACGAGCTTCTCCGCGGCGAGGCCGAAAAGACTGATAACAACTAACACACGATAGAATGGCAACTGGTGGCAACGACATAGATAGCTTGAAATTCAGTATCGTCCTTGACTCGGATAAGTTCGAGAAGGAGATGAAGCGCGTCGAGGGGCTCGCGAAGTCCTTCGAGTCTTCCGTGCAGAAGGCGCTGAACACCTCGAAACTCCTTGAGCTGGCCGAGAAGGGCATGGTCAAGGAGACCAAGCAGAAGGCCGCCGCGCAGAAGGAGGTGGTCCTTCTTACGCGCCAGGAGCTTGAGGCAAAGAAGGCGGCTGGCACCATCACCGACAAGGAACTCAAGCAGCTCAAGTCCCTCATCGCCGCAGATAAGGCCCTGCTGGATGAGGAAAATAAGAAGCTGACCTCGCAGAAGAAGCAGCTCGACATCGAGAGCAAGAACCTCACCATCCAGCAGAAGAAGGAGAGGGCCGAGCGCAGTCACAGCGCTGCCGTCTCCAGTACCAACACCAAACTCACTTCGCAGAATGTGTTGCTGAAACAGGCTGCTGGCTACCTCGGGGCCTACTTCTCTCTCTACGGCGGCATCAGTCTCGTCAACACCCTCATCCGCATCACGGGCGAGTTTGAAGCGCAGAGGGCGGCCCTCCGCGCTATCCTGCAAGACGCCGCCGGCGCCGATCGCATCTTCTACCAGTTGCAAGAGCTGGCCGTCAAGTCTCCGTACACCTTTAAGGACTTGACCTCTTATGCCAAGCAGCTCTCCGCGTTCTCGGTCCCGATGGATGAGATTTACGAGACCACGAAGAAGCTGGCGGACGTCTCCGCCGGTCTTGGCGTCGACATGTCTCGCATCATCTTGGCATACGGCCAGGTGCGGTCTGCGTCCTTCCTGCGTGGCCAGGAAGTCCGGCAGTTCACGGAAGCCGGTATCCCGATCCTTGCTGAACTCGCCGAGCAGTTCAAGGAGATAGAGGGCCACGCCGTCTCGACCGGCGAGGTCTTTGACCGCATCTCCAAGCGGCAGGTGCCGTTTGAGATGGTCGAGGAAGCCTTCCGCCGGATGACCTCCGAGGGTGGCAAGTTCTACAACATGCAGGAGATCCTTGCTGAGACCGTCAAGGGTAAGCTCTCCAACCTCCAGGATGCGTGGGAGATCATGCTGTCTCGCGTCGGAGATGCAAACAGCGGGCTTATCAAGGGAACTATTAGCTTTGTCACGGAGCTCATTAAGAATTACGAGAAGCTGGGCAAGGTTATCCTCGAAGTGGCTGTTGCTTATGGCGCATATAAGGCCGTGCTTGCTTCTACCAACGCCTTGCAGGCTGCCGCCGCCGTCAGCGCTCGCTTCCTTGCTGTAACGGGCAGCGAAGTGACCAAACTGGACGTTATATTCCATGGGCTGTTCCGCAACACAACTCGTGGGTTTAAGCAGATTTCCGGGATCATAGCGAAGCATCCATACGCTGCCGCTATTGCTGCTGCATTGGCCGGATTGACCGCACTTGGAGTGAAGCTGTACGAGATGAATGAACATCTCCGCGAGGCCGACAAGATCACATCGAAGGCCGTTGCCAATGCCGAGTCCAGCAAGTCTACCATCCACTATTACATCCAAAAGTTCAAGGAGGCCAAGGAAGGCACCGAGGAGTACAACAAGGCCCGTCAGGCTATCATCGACAACTCCCGGAACTTCATTAGCGCCACTGATGCCGAGCGGCTTTCTCTTGAGAATGTCGATGAGGTGTGGCAGAACATCTGCACGCATATTGAGGAGGCGACAAAGCTCCAGGCGATACAATCCGTGACTGCCAACGCCGCCGCAAAGAAGCAGGCATCGCAGTTGGACGTAATGGACAAGCTCGCGGACTATCAAAACCGCAATAAGCTATCCGACGAGGTCCGCATGCTTATGGCGGACGCTATTCGTGGAGACATAGATGAGATGCAACTCCGCGCGTCTCTTGCCGGTAAGGTTGACCGGTCCACCGGTGGTACTTATCAGCCGGGTACGGTCTCCGATATTGTCTTCTGGGTGAAACAGTGGAAACAGGACTACGACAAAGCCCAGCAAATCTTCGACGATACTATAAAGCGTGCCGAGCAGAACATGAGCGACTATGCCGGCACGGGCAAGAAGCCGGGCGACACCCCGCCCGATCCGCTGACCGGTTGGAGGGCAAACGTCGACGCCTACTTGAAGAAGGTCGGTGGCGGCACTCGCGGCATGGAGGTATCCGACGCTACGAACCTCGCCGACTACATCAAGAAGGGCGCTGAGGCCCTCAATGATGCCCGCGAAGCCCTCAAGCACACGCCGGTATCCGATGCCGACTACAAGGCCATAGAGAAGGAGATCGCCTTCTACGAGGGCATTTCCGAGGCCATCTACGGCAATGGTCACACCGAGTTCGACAACACAACGACGAAGTACAAGGCCGGCGCCAAGGATGCCGAGACTGTCCGCAAGGAGAGGCTTGATGATTTGAAGGACGAGCTTCGCTATCTCAAGGAACTGAAGGGCTACTATGACCGCCTCAAGGAACTTGGACTCTCCGACGATACTATCGCCGGCATCTTTGCTCCGTACGGCCGGGCCATCCCGGCCGGCGGCTTCGCGTCTTCCTTCGAGGACCTGGCGACGCAGGCCGAGGCGCTGGGAGACAGCTCTCTTGCCACCGAGATTCGCAATTTCGCCTCCGGCAAGGACCTCGCTAAAGAGGTCGAAGCCTATGAGGCGCGGCAGAATGCGCTGGAGAAGTTTATCAGCACTTTCCAGGACCTTATTGACAAGACCAAGGAGTACAATGGCACGGGCGTGGGCGGCGACATCAGCAAGGGCATCGCGGACTACCGAAAGGAGATCGCAGAGTCCATTACCGAGATGAAGAGCCTCGCCGCCCAGGCCCGCTCCGCCGGGCTTGGTGGTTATCTTGACCCGTGGATTGCGACCATTGGCACCACGAAGCAGTCCAACTCCTTCGAGAAACTCAAGAAGCTCATTCTCGGTAAGGATGACGCTCTACTCAAGGAAATCCTCTCCAGCTACGACCTCACGAACTGGACTGACAAGAGCCTGCTCCAAATCAAGCAGATTGAGACGGCCCTCGAAGACATCGAGGTGCCGGACGAAATCAAGGAGATGCTCAAGGACTATCCTGAGCTGCTTGCTGCGCTCGAGGAGACCCTGCGTCAGCTTGCCGACAAGAAGCTCGCAAACACCATCGCGCCGGAGAAGTTCAAGGCCGCGAAGCGGGAGGTTAAGGAGATTGTCGGCGAGTTTAAGAAGCTGGCTGACTCTGCTGGCGAGTTTGCCGATAAACTCGGAGCGACCGCTTTGAGCGAGGCCGCTCACGGGCTGTCCGACCTGGTGGGTATCGCCGAGAAGGGCGTGACCGCCTTCTCCTCCATTAGCGAAAAGGTTGCTGAGTTGCAGGATATGGCCAAGAACTCTAAGGAGGGCTCCTGGCTGTCGAAGATATTCGGCGCAGGTGGCATGCTTGACAGCTCTACTGCGACGAAAGCGGCCGGCGTGCAGGCCGGTCTTGGCGCGACGGCCGGATGGATTTCGGCCATCATAGCGCTGAACATGAAGGTCCTCGAGCTCGCAGCCGCCGAGGAGGCCCAGTGGAAGCGCGAGGATGCTGCACGCCGTGCGGCCCGTAATGTCGGCCGTATGCAGGGCGGCTACACCGGAACCTTCTTCGGCTCCTCTGACATCTCCACCTTCAACTCCCGCATGGAGCAGCTCAAGCGCGTGCAGGAGTCGATGAAGAAGATTCAGGACCAAGCCGATAAGATGCAGTTCACGACAAGGAGCTTCAACTTCTGGCAACGGGCGCTTGGCTGGATGAACTCCGAGAACTGGACGGACGGCCAGCTCCTCCCGAATGAGCTGAAGGGCCTTGGGGAGATCATGAAGGCCCTGCGCCTCGAGATGTACGATGAGTACGGCAACCTCAATGCCGAGTCTCTCAAGCAGATTCTCGAATCCTACGAGGATCTCGAGGATGGGGAGCGTGCGTGGATAGAGCAGGCAATTCAAGATTCCGAGGACTATGCCGAGGCGATGAAGGCGATCGAGGGTATCCTCGAGGATATGTTCGGAAGCGTGGCCGACGATATGGTCGACGCGATGCTGAACAGCTTCCACACAATCGGCGACGCGGCGGAGGACCTTGGCGACACCTTCACGAACCTCGGGGACACCATCCTGCGGTCCTTCCTGCGGTCCTACGTGCTTGACAACATTCTTGCGAAGTACAAGGACGATGCGACGAATATGATGGCGAAGTACGCAGCCGGCGGCATGACCGACGACGAGTACGCAGCATGGCTGGAGAAGTTCACGCAGGATGTGCAGCAGGATGCCAAGAACCAGTCAGAGGCCATCAACGGCCTTATCGAAGCCTTCGACAAGCGGGGCATCATTGATTGGGGCGATTCCGATTCCGGCGACTCCATGGGTTCCGGCATCAAGTCCATCACCGAGGACACCGCAAACCTGCTTGCTTCCTACATCAACGCCATTCGGGCAG
>Ga0265298_10004241_pt1 | contig 18425 bp, 15 predicted proteins | sample AusTroGonzalo_MG_3_FD_193486 | JGI IMG/M metagenome (GOLD analysis project Ga0265298, IMG submission 193486) | Bovine rumen microbial communities from tropical cattle in Woodstock, Queensland, Australia - Gonzalo_01 | ecosystem: Host-associated > Mammals > Digestive system > Stomach > Rumen ... | reverse complement strand
TTGAATCTCTTTTTTCATGCTGTTTTATGTGTTTTTTGATTATTTACATCGGATCTATTGATCGTGCTATCTTGGCGCACAGGCCGGGCAGGAAACGCTTAATGTAGACCATAAGCAGTTCCTTGCGTCCTACCAGGACTTCACGTTTTTTTCTGTAGACGGCCTTGACGATCTTGCGGGCTGCCTGATCGGGGGTGCAGCCACCGGCCTGACCGGCATCCATCTTGGCGTGCTGCTTTCCGTCTTTCTCCAACGCATAGAATGATATGCGGGTCTGTACACGTCCGGGACAAACTATAGTTACGCGGATGTTATCCTTATAATACTCAGCCTGGACTGTCTCAAAGAATCCGTACAGGGCATGCTTGGATGAGCTGTATGCACAGCGCAGCGGGAATCCAAACCGTCCGTTGATGCTGGTGGTTACCATCAGCTGGCCACCTCCGCGCTCAATCATCTTGGGCAGGATCACCTTGGTCATGATAACGGGTGCGAACCAGTTTATGTCCATAACCTTATTTATAACGCGCATCTCGGTCTCACAGGTGGTGCCGCGCTGGCTTATGCCGGCATTGTTGTAGAATACGTCAATGTATCCGTATACCTGCCATGCCTGTTCTGCCAGTCCTGCCACCTCATCCTTACGGGACAGGTCAAAGGGCAGGGGACGGGCATCGGGAGCACCCAGCTCAATGCATCGGGCGGCCACCTTCTCCAGGAGGTCTGCCTCAAGCGCAGTGAGTATGAGCTTGGCACCTTCACGGGCAAACTCATATGCGGTTGCCTCACCAATACCTGATGAAGAGCCTGTTATCCAAACTACCTTGTCGGCGAATTTTTTCATTTGCAGCTGTCTATTGCTTGTTTGAACCAGAGAGCGCGCTCGCAGCCCTCACCGGTGTTGAGCAGGATAAGGTCACCGCTCTTGAGCTTTTTCTCCTCAAGTGCCTTGAAGAATCCGGCAATACATACTACCGATGCAGGTCCCATGTATATGCCCTGTGCGTCCTTGACCATACGGCCGTAACGCTCCAGACCCTCCTCCTTTACACGGATGAATGATCCGCCACTGTTCTTTACGATAGGACCTACCAGCGGATACATTCCGGGAGTTCCGGCAGTAAGGATTGATATCTTTGTCTGCGGAACCACGGTGGGGAAGTGCTTGTTCCAGCCCTGCGGGAAATTGTTCTCATTTGCCCATTCCCAGGCCTGGACCATCGGGTCACAGGTATCCTGCTGAACCAGAAGCATACGCGGCATTTTGTACTGCGGATATGCATCGGCAATCTCACGCATTCCTTTCTCAAATGCGATGGGGCTTGTGCCGCCTGCAACTGCCTGCATGTAGACATCGGGGATACGGCCCAGCTGGCGCATGCACTCAAAGACAAGTGTCTTCTTGGCCTCAACGCGAATGGGGTCGATGTTTCCGGCCGATATCATCACGTTCTGATTCTTGTGGAAATCAGCAGCCTCGGCCTTGGCCTGACCGTAACCGCCCTCAGATACCTGGAGGTTCTGACCGGTGGCGCGGATGGCCTGCTGGGTCTCCTGATACATATCGTGCGGAGCGAATACGTCAAACTTGACGCCTGCCTTGGCCAGATATGTTGCATATGCGGTGGCTGCATTACCGGTCGATGCCAGGCAATACTCCTTTACACCGTGTTTCTTGAACAGCGTTGCTGCCAGTGATGCGGCAATATCCTTGAATGTGCCCGAACCTCCGTTCAGGTCATTACGGGCAACCACAACCTTGCAGTCAATGCCGTAGTTATCCTTTGCATAACGGCTCAGGAAATCCCACTCCTGGATAGGTACGGCGCCCTCACCGCAGGTAACCTGCTCATCGGCCTCATCAAGGGGCAGGAACGGCAGGTAGTGGTACAGGTTGTCAACCTTCTGTCCGGGCTTGCACAGCTCATCCAGCTTGCGGTAGTCAGAATCATAGACTACCTCTGCGTGATTGCTTCCGCACTCACACAGCTGGTCCTGGCTGAACCATGCGGCAAAATCACCGATAACCTTGTCGCACTTTTTGCAGACGAGCTTGTAACCCATTATCTCTTTATCTGAGCACGCTTGAATACGTTCATATCCTGGATGGCACCCTCGTAGAAGCCGGCGTCAAGTTTCTTCTTGACATCCTTGAATACCTCGATGGTACGCTTAACATGATCCAGAGTGTGTGAAGCAGTAGGAATGATACGCAGCATGAGCTGGCCCTTGGGGATAACGGGATATGTAACGATAGAGCAGAATATTCCGTAGTTCTCACGCAGGTCAACAACAACGTTGGTACCCTCGTTGATACCACCCTCAAAGAATACAGGTGTTACAGGTGACTCGGTTACGCCGATGTTGAATCCCTCGGCCTTGAGTCCGCCCTGCAGAGCGTTTACAACCTCCCACAGATGCTCGCGGTACTCGGGGTGAGCCTTGATCAGGTCCAGACGCTTCTGGTTACCGATAACCAGAGGCAGAGGCAGTGACTTGGCGTAGATCTGTGAACGCATGTTGCACTTCAGATGGTCAATGATCTCAGGCTCTGAGCTTACTACACCACCGATTGATGCCATACTCTTGGCGAATGCATCGAATATTACATCGATCTCATCGATTACGCCGTAGTGCTCGGCGGTACCGCGACCGTGTGCACCCATGGTACCAAAGCCGTGTGCATCATCAATCAGTATGCGGAACGGATATTTCTTCTTGAGCTCTACGATGTCAGCAAGATGACCCAGGTCACCGGCCATACCGAACACACCCTCGGTGATAACCAGAACGCCGCCGCCCTGCTCATCGGCCAGCTTGCAGGCGTGGTTGAGCTGCTTCTCCAGGCTCTCCATGTTGTTGTGCTGGAAAGCGAAACGCTTGGCCAGGCTCAGACGCATACCGTCCAGTATGCAGGCGTGGCTCTCAGAGTCGTAAACGATAACGTCCTTACGGCTGGTCAGAACGTCGATGATTGATATCATACCCTGATAGCCGAAGTTGAGGCAGAGACCTGCCTTCTTGCCTACGAACTCTGAGAAATCATTCTCAAACTTGATGTGATAATCAGTATTACCTGACATCATGCGGGCACCCATAGGAGCACCGAGACCAAACTTGGCGGCTGCCTCTGCATCGGCCTTTCTTACCTCGGGGTGGTTAGCCAGACCCAGGTAGTTGTTAAGGCTCCAGTTCAGCACCGGCTTGCCGTTGAACTCCATCTCAGGACCGATCTCACCTACCAGGCGGGGGAACATGAAGTAACCGTCGCCGATTCCCTGATACTGTCCGAGCGGGCCCGGAGTCTCTTTGATTCTCTCAAAAATGTCTTTAATCATACTGAAAATCTTTATTTATGTTTATTATATACAATTTAATACCTGCTATCAGAAACTGATACGCTTAAACTCCGCGAAATTACGAAATATCATTGGTTCTCTATTATAAAATAAGTTATAATTCTGCTATTTCATAGTTTGCTGCATTGCTTCCACGGGCGTTAACCCCTTACCTTAGGGAATCACAACGCACGTAGGGCCATTTTCCTCCCTAAGGTGCGCAGAAAATACGCTCGTACCTGCGTTACCCCCTCATCTTAGGGAGTCAGAACGCACGTAGAGCCAATTCTATCCCTAAGGTGCGCAGAAAAATCGCTTTTACCTGCGTTACCCCCTCACCTTAGGGAGTCAGAACGCACGTAGGGCCATTTTCCTCCCTAAGGTGCGCAGAAAATACGCTCGTACCTGCGTTACCCCCTTACCTTAGGGAATCACAACGCACGTAGGGCCATTTTCCTCCCTAAGGTGCGCAGAAAAATCGCTTTTACCTGCGTTACCCCCTCACCTTAGGGAATCATAACGCACATAGGACCATTTTCATCCCTAAGGTGAACGGAAAATACGCTTTTACCTGCGTTAACCCCTTACCTTAGGGAGTCAGAACGCACGTAGGGCCATTTTCCTCCCTAAGGTGCGCAGAAAATGTGAAATTGGGGACAGTCCCCTTTTCCACATTTTTGTGCGTTGCTTCCGCGGGACTAACGTCAGTGGGAGACGACGTTCCGGGCTTAGTGCATTGCTTCCGCGGGACTAAAGGTTGAGGGGAGACAACGTTCCGGGCCTACTCCATACCCCTACGGACCCTAAACGGCAAACTTACCCCTTTTAGTCCCCTGCGGGGCCTAACGGGGCGCGAACAAGTGCCGTTCTTAACGGGATCCTCCAGGGCATTCCGCTTAACGGCCCTGCACTGATGCTCCCCTCAACCCTTAGTCCCGCTCCAGCAAACAGGAACATTTGCTCTTTTTGAATGATTGATGATGCTTCAAAGTGAGCAGCAGGTTCGATGTTGCATAAGCAGCACTGTAGGCCGTAGGGAGCGTCAGTGGAGGGCGTGAGCGGAGTGCCCTGGAAAGGCCGTTAAGAACATCGTGGCGTTCAACGACCGTTAGACGCCGTAGGTGGCTAAAAGGGAGGCGATCGATGTTTAGGCCTTGGAGGGAGCACGCAGTAGCCCGGAACGTCGTCTCCCGGAGGTCTACAGTGCTGCGTTGCAATATTGAACCTGCTCTAAAACTATTGCAGAGAGCCGATGAGGAGGAAGAAGAGGCCCAGGAGAACCAGAAGCAGGTCGATGAGCTTGCTCTTGAGGTTCTTCTCGCGGAAGAGCAGGGCACCGCACAGGAAGCTTACGATGACGCTTGAGCGGCGGATCATGGAGACGATTGATACCATCGATGCGCTTTGGGCCAGAGATACAAAGTAGGCGTAATCTGCCAGAGTGAGGAAAACGGCGATGAAGATGATGGGCCATTTCCATTGGAAGGGGGTGGTGCGCTTACGGGTGGGCCACCACAGGGTAAAGAGGATGACCGTCATTAGGCCCAGCTGGTAGAAGTTGCTCCACGCCTGTACGAACATGTTGTTGAAGCGTCCCAGCAGGTACTTGTCAAACAGGGCGCTCACAGCACCCAGCAGGGTAGCCATAATGACGCAGAACACCCATTTGTTGCGGTAGAACGTGATGCCCTCCTTCTTGCCGCTGACGCTAAGCATGTAGAATGAGATTACGGCAATGATTACACCAATCCACTGGTAGATGTTAAGGCGCTCACCGAACAGCAGCAGACCGCCCAGCAGAACGATTATGGGACGGGTGGCGTTGATGGGGCCGAACAGCGTGATGGGCAGGTGTTTCATGCCAAAGTAACCGAATATCCAGGAGCCAAGCACGATGAATGCCTTGAGCATGAGCAGGCGGTGCAGCTCCCAGCCCTCGGTAGGCACATAAAAAATGCTGCCGTCCAGCACGCCTGTCTTCCATGACAGGAGCGTGAACGGCAGCATCAAGAGTGAGCAGAACAGTGTGTTGAACCAGAGAACGGGAATTACCGCGTTATCCTTGAGGGATTGCTTCTTGGATACGTCATACAAGCCCAGAAACAGGGCTGAAACGAGAGCGAACCCCAACCACATGACTGCTATCCTTTAGTTTTAGAACTTGTAGCTCAAACCTACACCAAGAATCTCCTTGAACTGAACCTTGGCACCGTGAACGGTTCCGTCATCGGCAAAGGTCTTGATGTCATCGTCATACTTCAGGGTTGACTGGAAGGTGACGGTGAGCAGGCTGGTTACGTTAAGACCAACCAGGACATCCCAGTTAACATCAATCATGCCGAATGAGTCGTCATATGCGGTAAAGAGGTCAAGTGTTGACTTTACCGTAAGCTTGTCATTGAGCAGACTGTAGTTAACGGTACCCTTAAAGCTTGAACCAAGCTCAAAACGGGTCTTCTTGCCGGCATCCAGTCCGTAACGGGTAGAGAAGAGGGTATCACTTACCATTGTCATCTTGCCCGATACAGGTGAATAGTAGACGCTCAGATGATCATTGGGCTTGTAGTCAAGACCTACTGATATGTTCAGGTAACCAGGAACCAGGAACTTTGATATAAGCTCACGTTCATCGGATGAGTAGTCATAGCCGTAACCCATCTGGGTCTTGAAATCAAGCAGTGCTGCATAGTACAGCTTATCTGATATCTGACGTCCGAACTTGGATGAAAGATTCAGGTTATCGATGTTCTTACGCCACTTGGTGGCATCAGTGTAGTTCAAACCGTAATTGGCACTCAAATCATTGTCCCAGGCATTCTTGCCCTCCTTGTAGTTGAGAGAACCGTTGAAATAAACATTGGTTGCAATTGAGTTCTCGCCACCCTCGCTCCAGTTGGTGAAAGAGGTCTGTGAGAAGTTTACACCAGCCAGGCCGCTGTGTGACCAGGCGGATTCCTCCTGAGCTGAGAGGCTCAGCGGCAGCAGTGCTGCCAGAAAGAATAATGTTTTCTTCATAACCGATTAGTTTAGGATTATTGTGCCGTAAAGGTAACTAAAAATCGGATTGGGTGTTATTTCTTGCCCTTTATGGCGTAACCTGTCATGTAGCAGATGATTGCAACGATCATACCGTTGATTGATGCGATACCCCAAGGAAGGAGGTTGGCAACAACGGCACCTAGAACAACACCGATAACCGATGCCCAGTTGACGGTCTCAATCTTGACGTCATCGGACAGATACTCATTCTTGTTCATGAAATAGCTGATGATAAGGATTGCGCCGATGGGGGGCAGAGTGCAGTTCAGTACGTTGAGCCATCCGCAGAAGTTCCAGTAGAGCCATACAGCAGATACTGTGCCGATGATACCGGCAATCAGTACCATGGTCTTCTTGGAGAGTCCGAATATGTTGCAAAGACCCAGACCTGATGAGTAGAGGGCGTTGTCATTGGTGGTCCAGATGTTGAGACCCAGCACAAGAACAGCCATGTAGAAGAGGTTCAGGTTGAGCATTACCTCAAAGATGTCGTTTCCGCCTACGTAGATGCTGGATGAAGCACCAAAGAAGAACATGAGTGAGTTACCCAGGAAGAAAGCTACAACAGTAACGATGCAGCCGATCTTTCCGTTCCTTGAGAAACGTGCGAAGTTAGGTGTTGCGGTACCTCCCGATACAAAGCTACCGATAACCAGACCTGCGCCGGCTACGACTGTGAGTGAACCGTCATTGATGCTGTTGAACTGCTCGATCAGGGTTGAGTCACCGCGCTTGATGGCCATAATCATGGCAACGGTACCCAGTACACCTACCAGAGGAACAGCAATCCAGCTGATGATGGTAAGACTCTTGATTCCGTAATATGCGCTGGCGGTCATGAGCAGACCGGCTACGGCTACCAGGATATATCCCTGATAGGGCATATGGTCAGGAGTAACGTCCAGATGGAGCAGCTCCTTGGCTACGGGGATGGCGAACATGGCCAGACCTACGCCGAACCAGCCCATCTGAGTGAAACTGATCATGGCGCTGGGCAGCCAGCTACCCTTACGGCCAAAACTGCGGTGTGACAGCATGTCGAGTGTGAGACCGGTCTTGGCGCCGATAAATCCAAGTGCACCTGTGTATGCGCCCAGGATGATACCACCCAGGATAAGTGCGCCTATAAACTGTCCGAAGTTAAGGCCTGCAGCCAGGTTCTGGCCGGCCCACATGCTTGCTGAGAAGAAGGTGAATCCCAGCATTACCATGAACATGCTGATGTCGCTCTTGCGACCGCTCATGGGAACTCTGCTTGATGTGAAATCCACATCCGGTTTCTTGTATGCCATAAATTAAAAGTTTAGGAATGTTATCAATCAATGTGCGTATTCTTTCAATGCCTTGCGGAACTCCTTGAGACGGCGGTCTGCAATCTCACGGATTGAGAGGTCGGCCGATTTGGCTGCGAAATCCTTCTCCATTGCAAACAGTCCGGTCATCTCATCCTGGTCCAGCTGCTGGTAATGGTTAAGCTCAAGCCATTTCTTCTGGCTGATGGGTGAGCGGTAGCCCAGTTTCTCATCCAGGAAATCCTTGAATTCAAAGTTGTCGGCCACCTTGCGGATATTCTCCCAGTACTCAGTCACCTCATGGTAATGGTCTGGGATCTCATATCGGCGGGCACCTCCGTCATAGATGATGCACTTCTCAAACAGGGCGTCGTCATCGGACAGAACATAGCTGCGGAACTGGGGTGATATCACGCCGCCCTTCCAGAAGAAATCAATCTGGGGCCAGCTGATTCCGGTCACACCCTTGTCCTTATATGCTGAGAATATACCCTCATAGAATATGCAGGTAAAGCCCTCAAACTCAGGCCAGTGGAATCGGAACTCTGGGGTGAGCTCCTCAAACAGCTCAATGGCACGGGTACCTCCGATGGTAAAGAATACCACGCGGCGTATGCTTCCGCCCAGGCGCTTGAACTCGGCTATGATATAGCGGATGCAGCGTGCCAGCGTCTCGCCCGATGCAATGATGTCACCTATCATAAGGGTGATGTCCTTGGGGGCGCTGAGCTTGGTGTATCGGATGTCAAGGCCGGTAATCTGGTTGTTGCGGATAACGCGCTCGCAGGATATGAAATCCATGTTGTTGATGCGGATTCCGTTGCGGAAACAGCACTCCTCGAGCGGGTAGTTCAGACCGCCGCGCAGGATGGTCATGATATCGGCACTGCTGCCTATGGCCTGCTGCTGTTTGAGCCAGCCAAGCATATCACTTGTGGCACCGCACATGGCCAGGTATGAGTCATAACCTATAACCTCGGGTGAGGCTAGGAGATGGCGTGTGCCTTCATTGCTGATAATGAAATATTTACCGGTAAATTTGCCGCCGTCCAGGCGGTAGATGTCTGTCCCGTTGAATTTGCCCAGGGACGTAAGAAATGTATCTTCCAGATAAGGCTGCATCATGCTTTTGCTTTATTCTGGAATCCAAAGGTACTTATATCACACGGGTTGGAGGTTGCCTATGCGGTAAAAGTTATCAACAGTTTTCAATCATCGGCGTGCCGCGCCTGCGCCACTTGATATATCCGTAAACTGATGCACCCAGATAGAAGCTGTACAGCAGGATGGTGGTAAGATGCAGTCCTCTACGGCAGTAGATATAGATGGAGATTGCGTTTACCAGGAACCATATGCCCCAGACCTCAATGATTTTCTGAGCAAGCACCCATGTGCCCACTATGTTGAGCATGGTGGTCAGGGCGTCAAGTGCGGGGACTGGAGAATCAGTGAGGAACCTGAGAATACAGAAAATGGCTCCCCATATCAGGGCCGATGCTCCCAGCACGGCCATGAATTCCGCGGCACGGAAATGGCGGTAGGTAATATCATGCGATGCGCGTTTACGGTCACTATGGAGCCATTTGATAAAACCGTAAACGCACATGCAGATATTAAAGCAACTGAATCCCATATCGGCATATATCTTGCTGTGAAAGTATACGCTGGCATAAATCATGGAGCACATGGCGCTGACTACCCACATAAGGGGCTTCTGACGGAACTCAAGCCACAGGTATATGAAACTGAGGATGAGCCCGACTGTCTGGATGGTGTCCCAGAAATCCATGCCGGTAAACTGACCGGCGATATATGACCAGATATCGGATATCATTGCTGTTTAGAATTTAATTGTTACGTGTCCCAGTGCTGAGAAGGGGGCGGCAGGGATGAAACCGATCTGATAGTAGCGGTTGTCAGGTGTAAAGCCGTCCTTCTCATCAACTGCTGAGTATACCCAACCGCTTGTTGCAACGCGAGCGTTGAGTACGTTGTTCAGGTCAGCACCGATAACAATGCTGTTGAACACCTTTTTCATTGGTATTGTATATGAGAACGAGAGATCTGAAAGAGAGTAGGCGGGCAGTGAGCGGTCGTTGTTCTGGGAGTTGTCCAGATACTGACGGCTTACATAACCGGTGTGCCATGTGGCCTTGAAGTTTCCGAACTTGAGATTCACGAATCCGTTCAGGATAACAGAGGGTGAGAAAGCCAGTGTGGTCTTGCCCTTGTGGGGTATGGTGCGCAGCTTGTCACCGTTACCGTCAATGTGGTAATCCTGCTTGTACTGCTCCAGCTTGGGGTCATCGGCAGCGTATTTGTCACGCCAGTCTTCAATAACTTCATCAAAGTCATTCAGACAGTTCTCGCTGATGGCGGCATTGGCCTCAAACTCCAACCATGACAGGGGTGATACGGCACCGGTCAGCTCAATACCGGTACGGTAAGAACTCTTTATATTGGTGGTCAGATTCTCACCTATGTCGCTCACTGCACCGGTCTGTACGAACTGGTCCTTGTAATCCATATAATAGAGGTTGAATCCGGCGTTCCAGATATCACCCTGGAAGCTGTAACCGGCCTCATAGTCTATCATGCGCTCGGGTTTGGGAGCGGGGTAGTTGCCGTTGTCGGTAAAGTTGTTGCGCTCGGGCTCACGGCCTGCAGTGGCAACCAGGGCATGCGCTTTGTGACCGCCCTTGATCCATGTAAGTCCTAACTTGGCGTTGGGGAAGTTGTATGTCTTGTCGATGTCAAGGTTGTGCTTTACGCTTGCGCCCTGTGCATCGGTCTTGTACTTGTCATTGTAACCGTCAGTGTAGTAGCTTACATGACGAAGCTGTGCATCGGCAAATGCATGCAGGTTGGGAGTGATGCTGTAACCGGCCTTGATGTATACGCTTAGGTCATTCTTGGTGGCATCGGAATCATAATAGGTGTACTTGCCGTTGGTGAGAATGGCATCGGCCAGGACATCATTCTTTACGTATGTGATGTGACCGAAGTGGTTGCCCTTGAACTGCTGGAATGAAACACCGCTGCGCAGGTCCAGACGGTCCAGTGTGTAATTGGTGTTCCAGATGGCACCGTATGTGTGCTGCTCCAGACCTTTCTTACGTATAAAGTCAGTCTTCTTTACCGTGGTGTTTCCGTCGGCCGATTTCCAAACGGGATCGCCATCATCATTCAGGGCATTTGCCAGACCGTACTTGCTGGCCTTGTTGTTGGGACGGAACTCCTCATAGTAACCGTAACCATAGGTGTAGTGGGCTGTGAGTGAGGTTGAGAGGTTCTCATTCACACTCCAGGCCAGTGAAAGGATGTTGTGGTCCTGCCAGAAATTATCGGTTGTGCGGTCCCAGTATGAACCGTCCTTGAGCTGATAACGGTGGGTTACGTAGTTGCCGTCGGCATCCTGAACGAAGCACCAGTTGACGTCATCATAGTCAAGATACTCATACAGACTGTTGTACTGCCCCAGGCCGGCATCGTACATATCCTTGTACTCCTTGATGCCGGTTTCGCCCAGATACATGTTGTCCATAAGGCTGGAGTCATCATTACCTGCGGTGGCACCGTTCCAGGCCTGGCCGGTATTCTCAAAGTTGCCGATGTTGCGGTAACGTATCATCAGGTTGTCGTTAGGTGTCCAGAGCAGACCGCCGTAGTAGCTGCCGGCCTGACCTTTGGTCCCGTGCATGAAACCGTCGGTACGGGTCATATTGAAAGCACCGTCCACGATAACGCTGTTAAGGATTGTGCCGGTTGAGAATGAACCTCCCACACGCTGTGTGTTGAATGATCCTACCGATGCGGTAATCTCGGCGCTCTTTTCGGGGTTGGGCAGCTTGCTTGAAAGGGCAATTGAACCTCCGAACGCACCGTCACCTACGGTCGATGTGCCCAGACCGCGCTGTATCTGAACGCTTCCCAGCAGTGATGCGTAGCTGTTCATGTTGGCCCAGAATACACACTGGTCCTCAGGTGAGTTGAGTGCTACACCGTCAAGAGTTACGTTGATGCGTGAATCGGCTGCACCGCGAATACGCATATATGTGGTTCCAATTCCGGTTCCGTTCTCACTCCATGCGGTCACGCCGGGTGTGCGAGACAGCAGGAATGGCAGTTCACGGCCGTTCTTGGAGTAGCTGTCCAGCTCCTGACGGCTTATCTCTGTTGTGGCAAACGGTTCGTTTTCATGGGCACGGACACCGTTGATGATTACTTCATTGAGCTGTTGCAGGCGCAGTGAATCTGCGTCGGATTCAAGCTTTTCATTACCCGCCTTGACTGTAAGGCTTGTGATTAGGGTTAAGGACAAAAAAAATACCTTCTTCATATAGATTTAATTAGTTAATCCAAATGAAAAAGGGTACACCAATATTTTGAATTCCAATCCCTCCGCCGGCACTGTCCGGATCAGGTTCATAGGGTATAATCTCAGCCCATTATCAGGGCACCCCCTTTCATTCAGGGCGCAAAGTTAGTTTATAAATTGAGAATTGAGAATTGAGAATTGAGAATTAACACAAATTTGGGCATATCGGATAAACTTTAGGCCTATTGGCGTATTTTTCTGGCCCTAAACGTTGACAAATGTGAATTTTTTCCTTATGTTTGCTATTGTTCAATACCAAATGCCAATATTATGGAATTATCAAACAAGTATGTCATTACTATCAATCGTGAGATAGGCTCAGGCGGAAAGACTGTTGCCAAGCTGCTGGCTCAGAAGCTTGGTGTGCCTTTTTATGATAAGGCTCATTTAAAGACAGTTGAGGACGAGGGCCTGAATGAAGAGAAAATTGAGAGTCTCAAATCCAAGAAACGTACCTGGTGGCCGGACTTGAAAAAGATTGTCGAGCTGGGCGGCGGTTTTGCAGTCTCCATTTATGATAACCTGCCCAATTTTGCAGTACCGGAGGAGAATGATACCGACAAGAAGTTCCAGACGGAGCAGGAGATACTTAAAGGTATTGCCGATGCCGAGTCATGCGTAGTAGTTGGACGTTGCAGCTTTGTAACATTCAAGGATCATCCCAATCACCTTAATATATGGATCCAGTCTCCCATGGAGTCCCGTGTGGAGAGAGTAATGAAAAAGAAGGGCATCGCCTCCAAGGCTGAGGCTGAGAAGCTGATCAATGAGGTTGACGAGTTGTGTGATGATTATTCAAAGCGTCATGCCGGTGTAAGCCGATATGATCCCCGCAACTATGACCTGGTCATCTCAATGAAAGACCGTACTGAGGAAGAGGCTGCAGACCTGATCATCAAATACATTGGTTAGTTATTCAACCGGCTTACCGGGTTGCATATCCCAACCGGTGATGGTTGAGAAGTAGGGAATGAGGGCGTAGGCCAGCTTGATGTGGGCTTTCCAGTTTGGATGCCAGTCAGCGCCCAGTTCCTGGTCGTTGTCCAGATGGACGGCTTGGAACATTCCGTCGTAGTAGACGTTGCGGTAGCCGCACTCCTCAACGCATTCACGCACAAAGTCAAACAGCAGTTTGTCAACCTTGGTCGATACGCATAGGATGGGGTGGTCCTCTCCGTAATAATCCTTTATCTCCTTTATAAGACGCTTGTAGTTGTTCTTGAACGGGTCACGCATGGGCTGGCGCTCGGTGGAGAAGTCGTTCTGCCCCAGATAGATCATGGTGATATCGGGCTTGAGGTCTCCCGGCTCCCACTTGGGCTGGCGGGCGTTGTCAAACGTGCAGGAGTAGCGGTCGGGCATATACCAGCGGGCGTTCTTGTCACGGTCATCGTAGTTGCGGCTTATGCCCTGACCGGAATGCGATACCGTTATGAAATCGGTATCAAAATATCGGGCCAGCAGTGCGCAGTAGGTCTTGGATGTGTTCTGCGTCTCCGGAGTGTAACGGTTGCGAGATATGCTGTTCTCAATTCCGTATCCGCAGGTGTATGAATCACCCACAAACTCAATGAGACGTTCCTTGACGGCGGGTGCCTGCAGCAGTCCTTTATCGGTCATGAACTCGTGGAACGTGGTGCGGCCCTGGTCGGCCTCGGTACGCTTCTGGATAATCACCGTGTGGCTGGCCTGCTTCTTTCCTTTCTTGAAATCGGCGCTGCTTACAATGGTGAGCAGGGTATCGGCGGAGTTTATGCAAAGCACCTTGTCGGCATCGGCACTCATCTCGCGGTCTATCCAGACGTTGAAATAATCTTTCTTTGTGTCCGATGCACGCACAGCCAGATAATCTCCCTGGAACGTGATCTTGGCGTATGTGGAGCTCCAGTCAAAACTCACGTCACCGTCCTCCGTCAATGTGCGGCCCACATATGTGATGCGGCTGTCCGATGCCGGAGTATTCTGGACTGCCATTGCCGGTACAGTCATTACAAACGCGGATAACAGGGTGATTACGGATATCTTCATATAGTTTAAGGGTTAGTAAGTTCAGTGCGCAAATATACCCTTTTTGCACTATCTTTGTGCGCTGTTATGGAGAGTTTTCTGCAGATAGACGGACTGTGCAAGTCATTCGGTGACCGTATAATTTTTGATAATCTTTCGCTCAATATCAACCAGGGCGAGAAAGTGGGTCTTATAGCACGTAACGGACAGGGCAAGAGCACCCTGCTGGACGTGATTGCCGGACATGCCGATTACCGCAGCGGCACCATCACGTTCCGCCGTGACATCCGCATAGCCTATCTGGTACAGACCCCGGTGTTCCCCAAAGGTGCCGATATCCTGACAGCATGCTGCCCGGTGGCCGATGATGAGAAGCTGCTCCGTGCCCGCCAGCTGCTCACCAAACTTGAGGTGAGAGACCTTGACAAGCCGATTGACCAGTTGTCGGGAGGTCAGGTAAAACGCGTGGCATTGGCCCAGGCGCTTATGTCAGAGCCTGATTTCCTGATACTTGACGAGCCTACCAACCATCTGGATGTGGAGGTTACGGAGTGGCTTGAGGATTATCTTTCCGCCAGCCGTCTTACTCTGCTTATGGTCACTCATGACCGATACCTGCTGGACCGCGTATGCAACCGCATCATTGAGATTGATGATTTCCGTGCCTACTCATACTCCGGCAATTACAGCTACTATTTGGAGAAACGACAGGAACGTCTGGATGCCGAGTCGTCACAGCGTGAGAGCGATCTTAACCTCTACCGTCGTGAGCTGGACTGGATGCGCCGTATGCCGTGCGCACGCGGAGGCAAGGCCCGATACCGCAAGGAGTCGTTCCATCAGCTTGAGGAGCGCCTGCAGCACCGCCGTGACGAGCAGAGCGTGGCTCTGGATGTGAAGGCATCATACATCGGAAAGAAGATTTTTGACATTGAGCATCTGAGTAAGGCGTTCGGTGACAAGATCATTCTCAAGGATTTCAGCTATATATTCAGCCGATATGAGAAACTGGGCATAATAGGTGAGAACGGCGTGGGCAAATCCACTTTCCTTAAGCTCCTTCTGGGCATTGAACAGCCTGACGGTGGTATCATAGAGCGCGGATCGACCCTTAAGATAGGCTACTACTCACAACAGGGACTCTCATTCCCGGAGGATGCCAAGGTTATAGATGTGGTGACTGCCATTGCCGATCATATAGTCCTGGATGACGGACGCCGCATGTCGGCCGGTCAGTTCCTGCAGAAGTTTCTGTTCACTCCCAAGACGCAATACAGCTACGTAAGCAAGCTTAGCGGTGGCGAACGCCGCCGTCTCTATCTGTGCACCATACTGATGCAGAGCCCAAACTTCCTGATTCTTGACGAGCCCACAAATGACCTTGACATAATGACCCTGCAGGTGCTTGAGGAGTACATTGCACAGTTCAAGGGATGCGTGATTGTGGTATCGCATGACCGCTATTTCATGGACAAGATTGCCGAGCATCTGCTGGTATTTGAGGGTGACGGTAAGGTAACCAACTTCCCCTCATCGTACAGCGACTATATGGAATATAAGGTGCTCAAGGAGGATGAGGAGAAGGCTGCCGCAGCAAAAAACAAGCCTGCTCCACCATCGGCACAACCGGCCTCATCGGCCAATAACCGTCCTGTCAAACTCAGTTTCAAGGAGAAACGTGAGATGGAGCAGATTGAGCAGGAACTCCAGCAACTTGAGGAGGAGAAAGCCGCCATTGAGACAGAGCTCAACAGCGGCACTTTACCATATGACCAGCTTCAACTTAAGTCAGCCCGCATAGGTCAGATCATCGAGCGCACCGACCTCATCACTATGCGCTGGCTGGAGCTCAGCGAGAAATGAATAGCAGAATCATGATGCCAACCATGATCAGGATCGTGATTGCCATGATCAAGGGCTTATTCCTTTTGGGTAGAAAATCTACCTTGGCAGGAGTGATGTTATGCTCCTGATTATACTTGTCATATGTCGATCTCAGGATGTCATAGGTAGCCTGGGCATTCCCGGTATTTGCGCCCAGGTTGCAATACATTGGGGTTGATGATTCATCGAGCCATATAAGCAGTTGCCCGGACTCAAAGGCAAGATTCTTTATATCCGAATAGAGTATCTCATTGATCTTTTTGGAGTATTTTGAAGGAGCCTTCACCTCAATGCGGTCATTGTAAACAACCAGTGACGGCTTGTTCCTGCGAATGATACCTATGATTACGATCACCAACAGAGGCAGCACCGTCACGCCAACCAGGATTATCGATGTCTTGGTAATCTCATCATCGAATAATCTGAGTATGGCATGTCCGATTAACAGCACACCTGCCAATATACTGACCAAGGGTGAGCGGTCGTAATGCTCGTGTATAACTTTAATCTGTCCCATAATTACTTCTTTGGTCTACGGCCGGCGCGGCGCAGGGCATCGGCAATGATCCATTGCAGCTGGCCGTTCACGCTGCGGAACTCGCTGGCGGCCCATTCTTCCAGGGCCGCCATGGTAGCGGAGTCCACTCTCAGCAGAAAGCTTTTTGAATCAGCGTCTTTAGCCATCTGTGCCTATTTTTAATTGTACAATGTACCGGTGTTGACAACGGGCTGTGCAGGCTCGTCACCGCACAGAACCACGAGCAGGTTGCTTACCATTGCAGCCTTGCGCTCCTCATCCAGGTCAACCACACCGTCATTCTTAAGGTTGTCAAGAGCCATCTTAACCATTGATACGGCACCCTCAACTATCTTCTCACGGGCGGATATTATGGCGTCGGCCTGCTGGCGGCGCAGCATTACGGCTGCAATCTCAGGAGCGTATGCCAGGTAGTTGATACGGGCCTCGACAGCCTCTATACCGGCAATTGCCAGACGCTCATTAAGGGTCTGCTTGAGTGCCTCGTTTATCTCATCGGCACCTGAACGCAGGGTTATCATGCTGTCACCACCTCCGTTCTCATCATAGTTGTAACGGCCGGCTACCTGACGCAGGGCTGCATCGGACTGGACTGCAACGAAGTTCTCAAATGCTCTCATTGTGGCATTGAGTGTGGCTACGCCGCCGGGTGTCTGGCCCATGGTCTGTGAGTCAATCTCAAAGAGAGCCTTGTATACGTCCTTGATCTTCCATACCATTACAAGACCAATCATGATGGGGTTACCGCTCTTGTCGTTCACCTTTATGGCATCGGCATTGAGGTTGCGGGCACGCAGTGAAATCTTTTTCTTGTTGTAAAGGGGATTGACCCACCAGAAACCGTTCTCACGCAAGGTGCCTTTGTACTTGCCGAAGAATACCATGGCGCGGGCCACGTTAGGCTCCAACTGTACGAATCCCAGTGCCAATATGATTATCAGTATAACCGCAATCGGTCTGAAAGGCCTCATGATATAATACGGTAGATAAATAGAACCGGCGATAATGATTGCAAGCAGGGCAAACATCAGGAGGATTCCCATAAAGCCACTCATCTTAAATCCTTTAAATTCAAATTCTTTTGTTTCCATAATCCTTTATTGTTTTAATGTTGTTTTGATATCAATTTGATATCGCAAATGTAAGGGCCATTTTCCTAACGGCAAAACAATTTTCCGATTTTAACATAAAAACCCCGTCACACCTCTTTGGCGGACGGGGTTGATACTGTAATTGTTAAAATGTCATTTAATTCCGTTGCGGCTGCTGAATGTGATGCGGACGCCCTTGTCATCAATCATCAGGTCGTTACCGCCGTTATTGCCGTCGCTCTTGATAGGCTGGCGTTTGCCGTCCAGTACCTCCTGACACATCTCCTTGATATCGGTCACGCGCTGCGGAGACTCCAGGTTGTCACCGCTGTAATGGCCGGGAAAGAGGAACCTGATATCATTCTCCTTGATATATTTCTCAACTTTTGCGGCCGATGACACAACGTTTGACAGGTAGGTGAAAACCAGCAGGTTGGTGGATCCGAATGCATCACCGCTGAATCCGTAATGGTTTGCCTTGTCAAAGAAGGTGACACTGCCGTCTGTATGGCCGGGAGTGAACATCACCTCCAGTTTACGTCCGCCCAGATCAATTATCTGGCCGTCAGTAAAGTATTTGACCTGGCCTGTATAATTGCGCTGGCTGTTACGCATGAGCCTTTCATCGGCCTGGCAGACCCAGACCTCTGGGAATGCGCCTATACCGCCCACATGGTCTCCGTGACCGTGTGTGAGTATCATCGTTACGGGTTTTGACGTGATTCCGGCTACTATCTTGTCGAGTCCGGGAACGCGTGTGCCTGCATCAATCAGTACGGCGCGTTCATTACCCTCAACCAGATAAAGGGATTCGTTGTAAGTACGGTGTCCGTTGCCTATCCAGGTGTGGTCATCCAG
>Ga0265298_10004240_pt1 | contig 18427 bp, 15 predicted proteins | sample AusTroGonzalo_MG_3_FD_193486 | JGI IMG/M metagenome (GOLD analysis project Ga0265298, IMG submission 193486) | Bovine rumen microbial communities from tropical cattle in Woodstock, Queensland, Australia - Gonzalo_01 | ecosystem: Host-associated > Mammals > Digestive system > Stomach > Rumen ... | reverse complement strand
TGAAAAAGCTAAAATCATTGTTGCTCCGCATTTATCATGTCAAGGCGCTGAAGTATATCGTCGTGACATTGATAGGTGTTATCCTGATTGGTTTTGTCGATGAAAACAGCGTGTGGCATCATATCGTCAATAGGCAGAAGATCAGTGAACTACAGGACGAGATAGACCGCTATACTCTTCAGAATAAAAACGACCAAGCCCAGATTAAGGTGCTTGACAGCAATCCGAAGGCTATCAAGAAAATAGCCCGTGAACGCTATTTTATGAAGGCTGATGACGAGGATATCTTTGTGTTGAGCGACGATGAGAAAACAGGTAAAAGTATATTGAATGATGAGACAGTTGAATAAGTGGGAGAGTGCTCTCATGCTGTTGGGAGGTCTGTTGATGGTCGTAGGTTCTGGAGCCAATATTTTGTTATGCTCATGGGCGCCCTATGCGTTTGCTTCTGGCGCATTACTATTTGTCGCTATGCAGTTGCGTCAGCGCTATGAGGGTAGGGACTTTACTATTCGTCGTTTGCGCCGTATCCAGATGATTAGTGATGTATTGTTCCTCTTTGCCGGCCTGTTGATGATAGCCAATCAGTCGAACTTCTTGGGAATAGACCAACTAAGTTATATAAAATATGTGCATAACAACTGGGTTGTCGTATTGCTTGTGGCAGCCGTTCTGCAGTTATACACCGGTCATCGTATTGCAAACGAATTAGAGAAAGACACAAAATAAATGCTAAATATTTGCGCAAAAGTTTAAAATTGCGCAAATATTTTTCTTATTTCAAGATATCATCGTACATTTGCCGATGATTTCAGATGTAAGCGATAGCTATGAGTAAAATATTATATACGATTATTGCCGTTGCAACGGTATTGTTAACCTCTTGCGCCAGCTCATATAATGTGCGTGGAACGTCATCTGTCTCTGCGCTGGATGGAAGCAAGCTCTATCTGAAGGCCGTTAAGAATAACGACCTTCAGAATATTGATTCCTGTGAAGTGGTACATGGTGAATTCCACTTTGCGGGCTTGTTGGATACAATTCGTATGGTTAGTCTTTTTATGGATGACGAGAGTATCATGCCCATCGTGTTGGAAGAGGGCGAGGTCGTTATTCGTATCGAGAATGCTGTACAGAGCGTCAGCGGTACTCCGCTGAATGATAGCCTTTATGTGTTTATTGATAAACATAACCAGTTGTCGAATCGTATGAGTGAGTTGTCTCACCGTCAGAGTCAGATGTTGCTGGACGGCATTGACGAGGAACAGATTGACCGTCAGCTTAGTGCCGAGGCTAACGAGATTGCCATAGAAGAAGATCAGCTGGTCACGAAGTTTATTTGTGATAACTTCGACAATGTTTTGGGCCCTGGCGTCTTCATGATGATAACCAGTCAGTATCGCTATCCCGTTCTGACGCCCCAAATAGAGGATATCATGTCAAAGGCTACTCAGAAATTTAAGAGTGACCCCTATGTGCGTGACTATTATCAAACTGCTCAGGAGAATGAAGCGCGCATGAACGGTACGAAGGACATGGACGATGTTGCAGTACCATTGCCTGACTCCACCGCTGTACAGCCTGCTGCTCCTCTGACCAATGTGCCACAGCCATGAAGACACTCATAAAAGGAGGACATATCGTAAATGAAGGCCGTGTGTTCGATGGCTGCATCGTTATTGAAGACGGCAATATCATAGAAATTAGCAAACAACAACCCGAAGCATCATTCGACGAGACGATAGATGCCTCGGGTTGCTACGTATTGCCAGGTATTATTGATGACCATGTACACTTCCGTGAGCCCGGACTGACAGAGAAGGCCGATATCGATACAGAGAGTCAGGCTGCTGCAGCTGGCGGTGTTACCAGCTACTTTGACATGCCTAACTGTAATCCGCAGACTACCACTATTGAGGCATTGCAAGAGAAGCAGCAACTGGCCGCCAAGAAGAGTCATGTCAACTATGCTTTCTTCTATGGCGCTACTAACGACAATGCCGATACCTTCAGCCAACTCGACGCTACACAAGTGCCAGGCATCAAACTCTTTATGGGTTCTTCAACGGGTAATATGCTGGTTGATCGCCAAGAGGTTCTTGAGCGTATCTTCAAAAGTTGTAAGTTGCCTCTGATGGTGCATTGCGAAGATACTGACATCATCAATCGTAACATGGCCAATGCCAAGGAGGCATGGGGCGAAGATCCTCCCGTCAGCCTGCATGCCATCATACGTTCGGAGGAGGCATGTCTTGAGTCTACCCGTAAGGCTGTAGCTCTGGCTAATAAATATGGTACGCGCCTGCACGTGGCACATATCTCTACAGCAGAAGAGTTGGAATGTATTCCCCCAACTTCCTCTCCTTTGGGAGAGGCTCGCATTACCGCTGAAGCCTGCGTAGGCCACCTGTTCTTTACGCAACTCGACCATGAGCGTTTGGATACCCGTATCAAGGTGAACCCCGCAATCAAGACACCTGTTGACCAGTTTATGTTGCGCGAGGCACTCACCGATGGACGCATCAGTATTGTTGCCACCGATCACGCTCCACATCTGCTCAGTCAGAAACAGGGTGGATGTGCCAAGGCTGCCTCAGGTATGCCTATGATTCAGTTCTCATTGGTCACCATGCTCGAACTCGTCGATGAGGGTGTGCTCACTATTCAGCGATTGGTTGAACTGATGTGTCACAATCCAGCTCTCCTGTTCGGAGTTTGTAAGCGCGGATTCCTACGTCCGGGTTATCGTGCTGATATCGCTATCGTGCGTCCTAAAACTCCATGGACTGTCAACAAAGATTGTATCCTTAGCAAGTGTGGCTGGAGTCCTATGGAGGGACACCTGTATCAATGGCGCGTAGAACGTACGCTATGTAACGGACAAACTGTTTATACCAATGGTCATGTCTCTACCGATATTCTTGGCGAGGCTATCACTTTCTGTCACCAATGATTATCGACTACGACATTCGCCAACTTACGCCCTACATCAACTGGGATTATTTCTTCTATGCTTGGGGTATGCATAATAAACCCATCGACGAGCGTCAGAAGTTGCAGGAGGAGGCCATGTCTGTATTGTCTGACTTGGAAGGTCGTTACAAGGCTCATGTGCTGTTCTTGTTGATAGTTGCCCATAGCGAGGGTGATGACGTTGTCGTGGAGTGTGGGACTGAAGAGTCTGGATTTGTGAGATTACCTTTCCTGCGCCAACAACAGCCTGGTAGCGATTGTATGTGTCTGGCAGACTTTGTTCATCCTGAACACGACCGTATCGGTGTCTTTGCTACCACCGTTGATATGGGACTGGAGAAGGACTTTGATAATGATACCTATATGAAGATGATGGTACAGCTATTAGCCGACCGACTGGCGGAGGCTGCTGCGGAGTGCATGCACGAGGCAGTGCGTAAAACCTATTGGGGTTACGCACCTGATGAGCATCTTACTATGCAGCAGTTGCATAGTGAACAGTTTCAGGGCATCCGTCCTGCTGTGGGCTATCCATCATTACCTGATACTAGTTTTAACTTCGTACTAAATGAGTTGCTGGACTTCCATCAGATAGGTATCCGACTCACGGAGAGTGGTGCTATGAAACCGCATGCCAGTGTGTCAGGTTTAATGATAGCTCATCCAGAGGCACGTTACTTCTCATTGGGAACCATTGGTGAAGACCAGCTGCAAGATTATGCCCGTCGTCGCGGCCTGCCTGTCGAAGTGATGCGCAAGTTTCTAACCTCTAACCTATAGACTCTCCATGATAGCTCGTTTCGCCATAACCTTCTTCCTTGTCGTAGGCTTCCTTCTGTTGCCCGCTATTGTCTATGCGTTATGTCGTTGGCTTATGCCTAAGCGTTATGGGCGTAAGATAGGAATCGCTCTTGCTGCAGTAATCATTTTCCTCGTTTTCTATGGTATGACTGCAGGCTTTCGTCCCTTGGTGGTACGTCAGATAGAATTTGCCAGTGCTGACCTGCCTGCTGCTTTTGATGGTTACCGCATTGTGCAGTTCTCTGATGTTCATGTGGCTACTATGTCAGGTTCTCGTCAGGATATGCTGCAACAACTCATCGATAGCATCAATGGACAAGCACCTGACATGATTGTTTTTACAGGTGATATGCAGAATATCCAGCCTGAAGAGCTTATACCGCCCATGCTCTTTTTTCGACAACTCCATGCATCTGATGGCGTCTACGCCGTATTGGGTAATCATGACTATGCTGTCTATCAGAAATGCGGTGATGCGGAGAAGGTGCGCAACTGCCAGCTGACGAAGGATGTTATTCGCAAGATGGGGTTTGATCTGCTTCTGAATGAACACCGAATTGTGTATCGCGACTCTGACTCTATTATTGTGGCAGGTATGGAAAACTGGGGACTTGCCGAGCGCGCACCTAAATATGGCGATGTTGCCAAAACACTTACAGGCTTGAACCTTTCCTCACAAAGCCTCACGGATTCGGAGAAAGTGGGAGGGGGCTTCCCCTTCATCCTTATGCTCCAGCACGACCCGACCTGTTGGCGTGAGAAGATATTACCAGAGTGTAATGCTCAGTTGACGCTTAGTGGACATACCCATGGTGGACAGTTCTCAATCTTTGGCTGGTCGCCAGTTGCATTTAGCTATCGTGAGTGGCAGGGTATGAGTTATGAGGGTACTCGGGCTATTAATGTTAGTACAGGTGCTGGCTCACTTATTCCCTTCCGTTTGAATCAACCAAGAGAAATCGTAGTAATCACACTTAGAAAGAAATGAAATACTTGTATCGAATTTATCAATTGTTTGTCGCTGTACCCGTCACGGTACTTGTCACTATCATTACTGCCATCGAGGTGGGGGTTGGCTGTGCCATTGGTGACGGCCATTTTTGGGGTTACTATCCTGGACGCTGGTGGGCACGAATTATCACGCGTGTGTTCTTATTACCAGTAAAGGTTGTAGGAAGTGAACATCTGGAACCCAACCAGTCGTATGTCTTTGTAGCCAATCATCAAGGCGCTTTTGATATTTTCCTCATATATGGTTTCTTGGGACGCAATTTTAAGTGGATGATGAAGTATCAGCTGAATAAGATACCATTCGTGGGCTATGCTTGTCGTAAGTCTCATCAGATATTCGTCGATAAGCGTGGAGTAGGGAAGGTGCGTCAGACATATGAAGCCGCCCGTCACATTTTAGAAACAGGTAACTGTTCAGTCGTAGTATTCCCGGAAGGTGCTCGTTCGTTTACCGGCCATATGGGAACATTTAAGAAAGGTGCTTTCGCACTGGCTGATGAGTTACAGCTTCCTGTTGTTCCTTTGACAATCAATGGATCGTTCGATGTAATGCCCCGCATGCGTGATTGGCATTTCGCTAATTGGCATCCTCTTTCACTGACGATTCATCAGCCCGTATATCCTATTGGCCAAGGAGGACAGAATATTCAGGCTACTATGAAGCAGTCATACGATAGCGTGATGTCAGCCATTGTACCCGAGTATCAGGGATACGTGGAGAACCCTGATCAGTGATGCTAAGAGGGCTCTCTGGCTGTTTTATTGCTATTGTTAATATGTGTTTACAGTTTCTTGCTAAGTCCAGTCTTTTATCTGATACATCCTCAAAAATCATCGGACTATTTATTTTTTGTAACGAATGAAAAACATATTAAAGTTTTTGTTACATAAAATAAAGTGGTAAATATGATTTTTTTTTACCTTTGCGGTGCTATTTACCAAAAAGTATTAAAAATTATATTATTTTATTTTTTATATCTAACCTATTTATTAACTGTTAAACAAAAGTATGTGGAATTTTAAGTCACTACAAAAGCATGTAGTTTTGTTGGTCCTGTTCTGCGCGATTCCGTTCGGAATGTCATTTGCACAGAGCACGATTAAGGGAACTGTTAGCGACGAGTTAGGCGAACCGGTTATCGGAGCCTCCGTCAAAGTGCAGGGAACCAACGATGGAGCTATTACCGATTTGAACGGTAATTTCTCTGTTACGGCTGCCTCAAACGCTACCTTGAGCATCTCTTACGTGGGTTATGTTACCCAAGAGGTGAAAGTCGGTGGCAAAACCAACATCACCGTAACCTTAAAAGAAGACAACACAACGCTGAATGACGTTGTCGTTATCGGTTATGGTACGATGAAGAAAAAACTGGTGACCGGTGCTACTGTTCAGGTCAAGGGTGAGGATATCGCCAAGCTGAACACCACCAATGCACTCGAGGCTATGCAATCTAGCTCTCCTGGTGTACAGATCACCCAGTCTTCTTCACAGCCTGGTAAGGGCTACAAGGTTTACATCCGTGGTATCGGTACCACAGGTAATGCTAAACCTCTGTATGTTATTGACGGTGTTGCTGGTGGAAGTCTTGATGATATTAACCCTAACGATATCGAGTCTATCGATGTCCTCAAGGATGCTGCATCAGCTGCCATCTATGGTGCCCGTGCTGCTAACGGTGTTATCCTGGTAACTACAAAGCAGGGTAAGGCTGGTAAGGTTGAGGTTACCTACAATGGTTCTATCGGTTGGTCTAACGCTTACAAGCGTCCTCAGCTGCTCAATGCTCAGCAGTACATGACCATGATCGATGAGTACACCTTCAATACTTCTGGTAAGAAGATGGATTGGTCAGGTTACCTTCCTCAGGATATTATTACTAAGGTACAGAGCGGTTGGCAAGGTACTGACTGGTGGGGTGCATTCGAAAACAAGAATGCTGTTCAGCAGAATCATTCTGTAACCCTGACTGGTGGTACAGACCGTTCTAAGTTTGCTATGTCTTATACCTATACTGGTAACGAAGGTATCATGGGTGCTGACATGGCTTCTTTCTACAAGCGTCATACAATTCGTATCAACAGTGATCATGTACTCTTGAAGGCTAAGGACTTCGATGCAATCACTATTGGTGAGAATATTTCTATTGGTTATAACAAGAGCCATGACTTGGCTGAGGATGGTATGTATTGGAGCTATATCCACAGCCTGCTTCAGACTTGTCCTATGATGCCACAGTACGCTGAAAATGGCGACATCTACTACTATCAGAATTTTGATGGTACTGATGCTTATGGTAAGGGCTGGAACTCTTCTCTGTTCAGCAACCCATGGGAGAACCTCAAGAAGGGTGGCTTCAACTCTATGGCAGAGAGCCGCAATCTCAATGCAAGTGCTACTGCTTTCATGACAATTCAGCCTATCAAGGGTCTGAAGTTCCGTTCTCAGTTCAACTATAACTGGACTGCTGGTGCATATCGTAACTATAACGAGCCTCGCTCTACTGGTTATGGTAATGCTACTTCAATTGTTTACAGCGTAAGCCAGAATGCTTATCTGAATTCTAACTTCTCTGTTGAGAATACACTGACCTATGATCTTCCTATTCTCGCTGGTCATAAGGTTAGCGCAATGGTTGGTCAGAGCTTCCAGAGCACCGCTTGGAGTGTAAATATTTCTGGTTCTAACAAGGTTAATTATGGTGAGCAGCTCGCAACTTTGAAGGGTTGGGATTCTGCATACCTGAGCAACGTTAAACTGAACAATGCTACCGATGCTACTCTGACTGGTAAGCCCAATGATGAGGAGTATCTCGCTTCTTGGTTCGGTCGTTTGACATGGGACTACAAGGAGAAGTATATGGCTACTTTCACCTTGCGTCATGATGGTTCAAGCGTCTTCACTGATGGTAAGCGCTGGGGTACCTTCCCCTCATTCTCTGCTGGTTGGGTAATCACCAACGAGAAATTCATGGAGCCCGTTCAGAAGTTCATGGACTTCTTCAAGATCCGTGCATCTTGGGGTCAGAACGGTAACTGTTCTATCGATAAGTACCAGTACTTGGCTACTATCGCCCTGTCTGGTGAGGCTTATGACAGCGGTTACAAGTTCGGCTCTGGTATGGCTACTTCTGTTGCTGGTAATCCAAATGTTGGTGCTTATGCTAACATCGTACCTAACCCTGACCTGACTTGGGAGACTTCTGAGCAGCTCGACTTCGGTTTCGATGCTCGTTTCCTCGACAGCCGTCTGGGTGTTAACTTCGACTGGTATAAGAAGACTACTAAGGACTGGTTGATCACAGGTCCTCAGATTGCTATCAATGGTACCAACCCTGCTGCCATCAATGGTGGTGACGTTGAGAATACCGGTATTGAGCTTGCTCTTTCTTGGAACGACAGAGTTAACAAGGACTTCAGCTACAATGCAAGCGTGAACTTTGCTACTAATAAGAATAAGGTAACACGTATCGCTAACGAGAATGGTTATATCAACGGTGATGCCAGTGTTCTCTCACAGGGTACTGAGTTCATCTATCGTGCTGAAGTAGGTAAGCCTATCGGTTACTTCTACGGTATGTCATACAGCGGTATCTGGCAGAGTCAGGAAGAAATTAATGCTGCACGTGCATCTGGTAAGCCCGTTCTTGATAACGCTCAGCCTGGTGACTGCATCTGGGATGACTACAATGGTGATGGTAAGATTACTTATACCGAAGGTGCTGACTGCGACCGTCATGAGATTGGTAATCCTAACCCAGACGTAACTCTTGGTATCAACCTCGGTGTAAACTGGAAGGGTATCGACCTTTCTGTAAATGCTGCTGGTGCATTTGGTCATCAGATTATGCGTTCATATCGTTCATATAGTGATGCTCCTTATCAGAACTATGATACTACCATCCTGGATCGTTGGGTTGGTTCTGGCTCTACAAACGAGCAGCCTCGTATCTCAAGTACTGGTAGTGAGAATACTAACTGGGTATCAACTCGTTACATGGAGGATGCTGACTACTTGAAGATTAAGACCGTAACTCTTGGTTACGACTTCAAGAACCTGTGGAAGGCTTGCCCATTCCAGCAGCTCCGTCTCTATGTACAGGCTCAGAACCTCTACACATTCACCAAGTACACAGGTCTCGATCCTGAGGTAGGTAATAATGCAGGTGGTAAGGGCTGGGCTTCTGGTGTTGACCTGGGTCTTTACCCAACCGCTCGTACTTTCCTGGTAGGTGCAAGTATTAAATTCTAATTCGACAAATAATCATGAAGAAATATATTTTATCAGCATTAGTTGTTTCGTCAGCAACTTTGTTTACAGCATGTAACGACATGCTGGACACTGATCCGCGTGTGACTGATCTGACCTCTGCTACATTCCCGGGTAAGCCTGCCGATGTAGAGGCATTGAATGCTGCTACCTATAGTATCATGAATACACTGGGCGGCGGTGATGCTGGAGGTATCTTAGATAACCCTTTCTATTGGTGGTCTCTTATGTCAGACGACTGCTACGGAAGTGGTGGTTTGCAGGACAACGTAGCTAAGTCACTGCACCATTTCACTACTGCAGGTGCTAACCAGTATGAGCAGGACTTCATCCTTCTCTATGGTGGTATCTCACGTGCTAATAACCAGATTGAGACTATTGATAATGTAAAATGGTCTGCAGCTCAGAGAGCTCAGCGTAATCAGTTGCTCGGTGAGGCTTACTTCATGCGTGGTCTCTATACCATGTGGCTCACCCAGCTGTATGGCGATGTGCCCCTGATTACTACTACTGTTGTTACGGAGGATTTGTATGAAGAGAAGAGTGCTGAGGATGTTATCTATCCACAGATTCTTTCTGACTTCGTTTCTGGTATGAATCTGATGAAGGCAGAGCGCGCTAATGGTTCTGGCCATGCAGACAAGTTTACTGCTGAGTCATTCTTGGCACGTGCTTACATGTTCTGGGCAGGCTTCTATAAGAAGGTTGGTGAGCTCGCAACAGAAGATGCGTCAATTACTCTGGTTGCTCAAGAGGGCTGCGCTGGTGGTACTCTTGCAAAGGCTGATGTTGTTGCTGCTCTGCGTGACGTTATTAATAATGGTGGCTACAAGCTCTGTGAGGACTTCCGCTCACTTTGGCAGTATTCTAACAGTCTGCTGTGGGATGAGGCTCACGACGGTAAGGGTCATGCTTATCAGTTCATCGCAGACATGAAGCGTGAGAACTGCTTCGACCAGCCTGGTATGGGTAATGGTAACACTGAGGAAATCTTCCAGATTCAGTTTATGAATGCCTCTAAGTGGGCTATCGGTGGTACCTACAACAATCCTCGTATGTATTCAAACTACCTCTCTTGCTTCTGGGGTCTTCGTAACGGTGCTACCAATGATAATGGTAAGCGTGATAAGACTTATCCTTTCAACCAGGGTTGGGGTCAGGGAACTCCTTCATGCAACCTTTGGGATGACTGGAAAGATGCTGAGAATGTTGGTGGCTATTCTGATATTCGTAAACTTGGTACTCTGATTGACCTCGAGCATGAGCTTGCATCTTATACCTATGAGAAAGACGACTGTGAGGAGTCTGGCTATGGTGTTAAGAAGTATGCTGATGTAAACCTTGATGCTTGTGCTGCCGATAACGATTCATGGTGGAGTAAGGCTCCTGGCTATTCTGCTAGCTCATTGGACAATAAGCAGCAGGGTGACCACTTCGAGGACTTCTATCTGATGCGTTATGCTGACGTGCTGTTGATGATGACCGAGCTCACTGGTGATCCTCAGTACATGAATCAGGTTCAGAAACGTGCTGGTGTTCCACAGACTGGTTACTCTCTGAAGGCTGTTCAGAATGAGCGCCGTTGGGAGTTTGCCTTAGAGGGTCTCCGTTTCAACGATATGCGTCGTTGGTCAGGTAAGGATAATCACAGCGAGAACTCATATGCTGCTAAGGCTCTCCAGGCTCAGGAAGGTAAGCAGATCGTATGTCTCGCAAAGAAGGGCAATACTATGCGTCACATGACCATGCCTCAGGCCAACGGTTGGGGTAAGCGTTATGCTGCTACTAAGGGTTTCTTGCCTAAGCCTCAGTCACAGATTACTCTGATGAATTATAAGATGAAACAAAACCCAGGATGGGACGAGAATACGCCTTCATCTGAGTGGACATACAAAGTTCTTTATTAATATTAAATAAGTAAACAACATGAAAAAGATATTATTTTTGCTTGTTGCTGCAGTATGCACATTCGCTGCTTGCGATCCTGTTCATGAGGATATCAGCAATGGCGGAAGCATTACTGTCGACGAGTTAAAGGCAAAGACTATTGTCACTGTTGACAAGGCTGACAATGGCAAGAATGGTAATGTCATTACTTGCCAGACCTCTGCACCGGTTAATGCAAAGTGGGATATCGGTGGAAAGGAATTCATAGGTAACTATGCATGGAAGAAGATGAAAGTTAATTGGGATAAGGATGGTAATTTCGTTTCTACTCCTTATACTGTTGTCCTCACAGCTCTTTGCCCTGATGGCACACAACTTAAGGCTGAGTTCCCCATTAACTGTGAAGAAGTAACAAACCCACTTCAGAAGTACTATATCTATGGTAATCCTGAGAATACAGAAGAAGTACCATTCAAGCCAGGTGCCTGGGATGCTGCTGCTATGCGTTTCAGCTCTACTGAGGGTGCACACCTTCCCACTATTCCCGATGATGTATACTTCGGCCTGAAGACTCTGATTTTTGATGTCGCAGATGTAACTGCAGACTTCGATTTGAAGGTCATGAATGGTTGGTGGAGTAACACCTATTACGATCATGTAAAGTGGACTTCTGGTTTGAACGAGCTTCAGATCACTCAGACAATGGCTGATGAGTGTGCTAAGGGTGGTGAAGGCCGTGACCTCGACCTCATGCTCTACAGTGGCTCAATGACTCTCAAAGCCGTTTACTATGAAGAATAGTAAGTTCTATATGTAAATGTATAATATTAACACATCTATTATAATGAAAAGATTTTTGAATTATAGTAAGCTCGCAATTACCACACTTATTGCATCAAGCGTATTTGTGGCTTGTAGTGATGAGATTAGCGAAACTACATGCGATGCCCAATATGTTGCAAATGTAGGCAACCTCAAAAATGCTGGTGAGGCTGTAGATTTGGGACTCCCTAGTGGAACGAAGTGGGCCAATATTAATATTGGTGCATCTTCAGCAACTGACAATGGCGTTCTCTTTGTTTGGGGTGACATCACAGGAACTCAGTCTCAGGCACCTACTTCTACTAGCTATACTGATGTAGCTGCTCCCGTGTCTGTATCTGATTTGTTTAACATGTACAAATCTGCAGAGCAGAAGACTGGCGCCATTTGTGATACTACGAATGTTACAAGTCTTACTGGACCTATGCTGCTTAAGTTAACTGCTATAGGTGATACTATTGGAATGGATTCTCTTGCAAAGGCACAGATTGATGCTCAGAAAATGAATGAAATCAAGGCTTATGTAAAGAATCAGTTGAATACTATCAAACAGTCTAAGACTGGATTCCTTGAGGCAGCTCTTTCTAACGAAGATTTTGCTATCATCATTGATTGGAATGGTACTGACTTTGTTGAGAGATTCCCTGCACAGAAGACTGAAAGAGATACACTTGACTACTTCAAGAAATTTGATAATGCAAGTAATTCAATCTTCAATATTGATGTGATCGGCACTACTGAAGTTAAGTTCTACGACTCTCCTTCAGCTAATAGCTACACTGAGATCAAGGATCAGTTTAATGTTGTTATGCGCAAAGACTACAATGGTGGTGACATCACTAAGGTTCCTGCTTATAACATCATTGCAGATGCTAAGTATGATGCTGCTGCTGCAAACTGGGGCGGTAACTGGAGAATGCCAACTACTGCACAGTTCCAGGAGCTGATTGACGAGTGTGAGTGGGAATTCACAGGTAATGGATATAAAGTATCTTCTAAGAAAGAAGGAAATACTAACTATATCTTCTTGCCCGCTGCAGGTTATCGTTTCGGTGATAAGTGGTACGGAAACGGCAATGCTGGCTATTATGCTACTGGTGAAATCTTCGGAACCTATCATTTCCCCTCAATGGTAGAGCAGGTGAATGGATCAGAGGGTACTGTTACCAGTACAGAGAACATGCCAAACATGTTGATCTTCCAGCATGGTCAGTTTGTTAATGAGGTTAATATCTATAGCAACTTGACCACCAGCTACGGTGTTTCTATCCGCCCCGTAACTAAGTAATGTATCGTGTTAGTGTCTCATTATAATACATTTCCAAATGGAAGTGAGGCACAGATAATCAATAATAGGCTGACTCAATCAAATGAGTCAGCCTTTTATACCCAAAATAATGATAAAAACAAGTATTGCAACGCCACGTTTTGACTTTAAGTCAAAGAAAGTATCTAATGCAATTCTCTATGTAAGCCTGCTGGCTTTCATTTCATATGTCGCCTATATATTATACCTTAATCAAGAGGTATTCTATACGGCACACGACCGCTCTGAATTTATCTTCGGGGCTCCCTTCTTCCACACGCTGTTATCCAAACCTTTTGGACTGATGCGCTATGTGGGGGCCTGGCTCACCCAACTCTTTTATAACCCTGCCGTAGGTGCAGGAGTGCTGGCTGCTATCTGGATGCTCATATTCTTTGTGGGCACTAAAGCATTCCGGTTACAGGGAAGTGCCTCTGCACTGATGCTCTTGCCTGTAGCCTGCCTGCTCGTCTCTGTCGTTGATTTGGGATATTGGATTTATATCTCTACCATCAGAGGCTATTGGTTCTCGCAGTCTGTAGCTTATCTTCTCATGCTGTCGCTCTTGTGGGTAGCACGTTGCACACCTCGTAAGTGGCACCTTGTCTGGTATTTGATAGGTGTTTGTCTCTATCCAATACTTGGATGGTATGCTTTACTCTTTGTAGTTTGTCTTGCACTTACTGAGAAACTCTCATGGCGCGAGTTCCTTGGTCTGTTCTTACTTATATTTACTGCCAGTATCTGGCATACCCAATTCTATTCAAATCTTATCTTCGACGATGTGGTGTTGGCTGGTTTCCCACGTTTCATAACACCTATCGATAGTGCCGAACATCTTTCCATCCCGTTCTGCGTGTTGGGAGTTGTCTCAGTGCTTATTCCGCTTGCTGGAAATTATTTAGCTCGCCCAAATATTAGGTGGGCTGTTCCAGTATTGTGTGCAGTTGCGGGTATCACCTATACCTCGTCACAAATGTTCTATGACCAGAACTACATCGATGAAATGCGTATGGTGCGTTATGCTTCTGACGATGACTGGAAAGAAGTTCTCCATATGGCTGAGGCTAATAAGAAGCCAACCCGCACAATGGTGTTTCTTAAGAATATAGCCCTGATGCATGAAGGCGGCTTGCTTGACCGTTCATTTAAGATTAGTAGCGATGGTGGAGATATTACCAATCCTGATTCGCTCCACGTCAGCCTGTTAGACATCGCATCGCCGCTGGTCTATTATAATTATGGTATGATGAATGAAGCCATCCGTCTGAATTTCGAAAATGCCATACAGGCCGGTTTCTCACCTTTCTATCTGAAAATGCTTTCTCGCTGTGCCTTGGCTACGGGAGATAAGAAACTGTTGGAACGCTATACCACTCTTCTGCATCATCTCCCATTCTATCGCAACTGGCAGCCTGCTCCAGTAAGAGAAAATATCAAGGAACTGCAAAAATGCTATCCTGATGAGCTTACTGGTGTTGAGAATAGCGAGAGCTATATTATTAACGGTATTAGTCTGTGGTATGAATCCGATAGTAAGGTGGCATCAGAGCAAGCGTTGTTCTATTCCATGATACGTTGCGACTCCCGTCGTTTCTGGGCTTCACTGCGCAATTATGTAAAGTTCCACATGAATGAGGAATTCCCTCTGCATGCGCAGGAGGCTTATATCCTATTTATGGATAAGGCTCGTGAGGAGAAACGTATGATGCTCCCTGTTGAAGAAAATACTTATAATCGCTATAAGCAATTCTGGTCAATCTTGGAAAGCAAGGCACAGCCTGGTATGACATTGGAAAAGGTTGGCGATGAAATGCGTGCAGAATGGGGAAATACCTATTGGTGGTATAACCTCTTCGGTAAAAAAATATTTTAATGCGTATGTCTAAATTTGAAACTATACTGGCAGTTGTTTGCCTGCTCTTATTGTCGTGTGTAAGTCACCCCGATGTCCCTTCTTCATCTAAGGAGGCAAAGTGTCTACCTGCTATTTACCCCGATTACTGTGATGTTACAGTACCTTGTAACATTGCACCGCTTAACTTTATGCTACCTGCTGACGAGTATGATGAGTGTGTGGCGCGTTTTACGATGTCCGATGGCCAGCAGCAGACTTATGGCAGTGGTGTCAAGGTTCAGATTCCTGAGGATGAATGGCACGCTATGCTCGATGCTTCTAAGGGCAAGAGCCTTAAGGTAGAAGTCTGGGGACATAAGAATGATGAATGGTTGTCGTTCACTCCGTTTGAGATACATGTCGCCAAAGAGCCTATCGATGAATATGTATCGTATCGTCTTATCGAACCCTCTTATGTCGCATGGACCTTCATGGAGATTGCTCAGCGCAATCTGACCTCGTTTGAAGAAACCCAGATTTTCAACAACGAGATTACCATGAATGACAGGAAGATAGGCCAATGTATCAACTGCCACAGCTATCAGAACTACAAGACCGACAATATGCTCTTCCATGTGCGTCTGTCTAATGCGGCTACTGTTCTGGTGAGCGATGGTAAGGTCTCGAAAGTCAATATGAAGCGTGACTATACTATCTCTTCTGGTGTCTATCCCGCATGGCATCCTACTGCAAAGTTGATTGCCTTTTCTACCAATAAGACACGCCAAGGATTCCATACCCTTAACCCCAATAAGATTGAGGTGTACGATGAAGCCAGCGACCTTATTCTCTATGATGTAAAGACGGATTCGGTGAGTGTCATCTGTAATGACTCTTCTCTGTTGGAGGTATATCCCACCTGGTCACCTGACGGCAAGTACCTCTACTATTGTAAATCCGTTCCCCTTCCTGAGGAGATGCGTGGTAAGGATATCCGAACAACCTATCCCAAGATACAGTACAATCTCTATCGCCGCACGTTTGATGTGACATCCCGCAAATTTGGTGACGAGGAACTCGTCTACGATGCCGCCTCACATAATAAGAGTGCCACATTGCCACGCATCAGTCCTGATGGTCGCTATCTGCTCTTTGCTGAAGGACAGTATGGCTGTTTTCATATCAGACATGCTGATGGTGACATCGTCTGTATGCTGCTCAACGTAGAGAACCCATCGCGTCTCGATCTTAGTCGCTTTAATAGTAAGGGCTTTGCTGACAGTTATCCGTCATGGTCAAGTAACGGACATTGGATAATGACTTCCAGCCGTCGTGGTGATGGCAACTTTAGCCGTATCTATATTTCCTATTTCAACAATGGTAGGGTAGAGAAGGCCTTTATGGTGCCACAGGAAGATCCTGAACAGAATACCTTCCGCCTGAAGTGTTATAACCGTCCTGAGTTTATGGTTGAACCCGTAAAAATCAGTGTCAACGAATTCAGCAAGGTGTTTGACAAATAGTTCAAATGAAGCATTTCACTATTCACTGTTCACTATTCACTGGCAAAGCGCTGTGTACGCTCCTCTTTGGTGTGGCTGTTCTCCTTTTCTTCGGACTGGTCTATCCGCACCATCTGCATTATCAGGAGCAGTATCAGCTGTTTCTCTTCGATAACAGCTATGTCTGGGAGATTGTTAGGGAGCCAGGTGGTGTAGCCGATTTGTTGGGACGCTTCTGTACCCAGTTCTTTCTTTATGCATGGGTGGGAGCGCTAATCATTGCATTACTCCTTTGTTCAGTGCAATTGCTGACACTCCGCTTGTTCAACGTGCAGTGGTTATACGGCTTGAGTTTTGTGCCTTCGTTCCTGTTATGGCTTTTCCTGCTTGACGAGAATGCATTATTGGGTGGCGTCTGGGCCGTTTTGCTCACACTGCTTGCTGTTGGGGGGATTGTTTGCTTGCCCAAAGGATGGACTCGATGCATCTTCGTACTTGTCGCCATTCCTATACTCTATTGGGTGGCTTTGGGTGGCAACCATTACCACCGATATCCTACAGCCATTCCAACATTGCTTTATGCCGCATGGCTGTCTGCCATCGTTCTTCCGATTGCTGTCCGTTTCCTGCATCGCTTTCAGTGCTCACCTCAGCCCTCAGTCCTCATACCTCTTGCATCCTTTGCATTGGTTGCTGTTGTTATGGGGACGTTCGTTTGGAAGAATACCAATCTCAAGGCAGAAAAGGTGATGCAGTATGACTTTATGGCCAGCCACCAACAATGGAATCGCATCCTTGCCATTGCTACTGCTGAAAAACCTAATAACCAGATAGGTGTGACGGTACAGAATCTGGCTTTGGCGATGCACGGTCAGTTGGCTGACCACCTGTTTGATTATAACCAAAACGGTATCGCTGGTCTTTTACCCGAAGTCCAGCGTGATGCTACCAGTCCGATGCCTACTGCTGAGGCTTTCTATCAGTTAGGTATGATAGCTATCGCCCAGCGAACGGTCTTTGAGGCTCAGGAGGCGATTCTTGACTTCCAGAAGAGTGGCCGCTGCTACAAGCGACTGGCACAGACCAACCTGATTCTCGGCAGCTATGAGGTGGCTCGTAAATATCTCATGGCGCTAAAGAAAACCCTTTTCTATCGCCAGTGGGCCGACGAAACGCTGCCCTTATTGGGTGATGAGGAAGCCATTGCCAAGCATCCTGAATACGGACGCCTGCGCCAGATGCTTTGCCACGAGAATTTCTATTTTGGCGACCATGTAACTGCCGATATGCTCGAAAGTCTGTTCTTCAGCAATACGGATAATCGCGTGGCACTCGAATACCTCAGAGCTTACTATATGTTGACGGGCGACCGTGATCGCTATGCCAAATTAATACTTCACCTCCAACAGCAATGAAACAGGTTCTATATATATTCATGACGCTACTGCTGTTCACTGCTTGCACTGAGTCTGTCAGCGATGCCAAGCAGGAAGCAGCGTGTCCTCGTATCTATCCCGACTACATCGGTGTCACCATACCCGTGAATATAGCTCCTCTCAATTTCAATATGGCTGATGAGTCTGTCCTGCGTATTGATGCAGTCATTACAGACCAGCATGGCAACAGTCTGCATAGCCAGGGTGATGAATCCACGGATTTTGACCTTGACGACTGGCATTCGCTACTCAGTCAGAATCCTGGCGACTCGCTCAGCGTTACTGTTTCTGCTAAGATGGATGATGGCTGGCATACCTATCGCTCTTTCTCTATCTATGTGAGCCCTGACAGCATCGACTATGGCCTCTGCTATCGACTGATTGAACCGGGCTATGAGGTGTGGAGCAAGATGGGCATCTACGAGCGCGACCTGTCTTCTTTCGATGAGCGTGCGCTGATTGAGAATACCCAGTTTGAAGGTTGCGTCAACTGCCACAGCTTCAATCGTGGCAATCCTGCTGACATGAGCCTTCATATTCGTGGTCCTCATGGCGCTACGCTGTTGCGTCATGATGATGCTCCTC
>Ga0265298_10004236_pt1 | contig 18438 bp, 14 predicted proteins | sample AusTroGonzalo_MG_3_FD_193486 | JGI IMG/M metagenome (GOLD analysis project Ga0265298, IMG submission 193486) | Bovine rumen microbial communities from tropical cattle in Woodstock, Queensland, Australia - Gonzalo_01 | ecosystem: Host-associated > Mammals > Digestive system > Stomach > Rumen ... | reverse complement strand
GACCAGCACGTTATTGATCTGGTTCGGGTGATCGCTGCGGCCGGTACCCACAACCGCCGCGCCGGCTTCCAGCGCGTCGGACGGCTCAATTTCGGGAACGGGGTTCGCCATGGCGAGGACAATGGGCTTTTCCGACATGGAACGGATCATTTCCGGCGAGACAATATGCGGCGCGCTGACGCCGATGAACACATCCGCGCCTTTCATGACATCCGCGAGGGTGCCGGGAATGCCTTCCGGATTGGTGATGCGGGCCATTTCCGCCTTGGCGGTGTTTTTGTTGTCCGGGTCGCTGAGAACGCCGCGGCTGTCCACCACCTTCAGGTGCCTGACGCCCAGGGCCATGATATGGTAGGCAATGGCGATGCCGGCGCTGCCGGCGCCGTTGATGACGACGCGGACGTCGCCGATTTCCTTTCCGACGACCTTCAGGGCATTGAGCAGCGCCGCGCCGACGACGATGGCGGTGCCGTGCTGGTCATCGTGGAAAATCGGGATATCGCAGATCTCTTTCAGCCTCCGCTCGATCTCAAAGCAGCGGGGGGCGGCAATGTCCTCCAGGTTGATGCCGCCGAAGGAACCTGAAATCAGGTAGACCGTACGGACAATCTCATCCACATCCTTGCTGCGGATGCAGATCGGGAAAGCGTCCACATTGCCGAAAGACTTGAAAAGGGCGCACTTGCCTTCCATGACCGGCATGCCGGCCTCGGGGCCGATGTCGCCCAGGCCGAGGACGGCGGTTCCGTCCGTGACGACGGCGACGAGATTGCTCCGCCGGGTGAGGGTGAAGGACTTGTCATAGTCCTTCCGGATTTCCAGGCAGGGCTGGGCAACGCCGGGCGTATAAGCCAGGGACAGGTCATCCTTCGTTTGGACGGGAACACGGGAAACGACTTCAATCTTTCCCTGCCATTCTTCGTGGAGGCGAAGGGACTCTTCTGCGTAATTCAAAGGGATCTCCTCCTTATCAAAGCCTGATCGATACTATTATAGGGAAAAGCCAGGGAAAAACAAGACGGTGGACGGTCTGCTTTCTGTCTTTTTCGGAACAGACGGAATTGACAGGAAGCCGTGTTCAAGGGTATAACAATTCCAGGAGTAAACCCTGTCAGGGCGGAGAACATCCGGCAGCAACAGGCGGGGGACAACCTGAAACGGAAAGGAACAGACCTATGGAAGACATCACGAGATTCCTCGCGGACCATCCGACGATCGACCTGGCGAAAAACGCGCTTCTCGCGTTCCTCTTCGCGTTTGCGCTGCTGTGGCTGGAAAAGAAGGCGGCGCGGAAATGGATCCGGAAGTTTGACGGCATCAATTCCCGCTTTACGGAAAAAGTGATCCGCTTCCTGATCATTTTCATCGCTGTAATGTGGGTGATTATGAGCAGCAAGATCACGCAGGCGTTCGGGAGCTCCCTGTTCCAGGGGACCGCGGTGCTTGCCGCGATCGCCGGGTTCGCGGCCAAACCGGTGCTGTCCGATATGTTTTGCGGATTTATGATCAGCGCGACAAAGCCCTTCAATATCGGCGACCGGATCGAACTGGATGACGGCACCGCCGGGATTGTTAAGGATATCACAATCCGCCATGTGGTGCTGCAGGGAATCGATACGCTGAGGATCGTTATCCCCAACAGTGAGATCAACAGCAAGCGGATCACAAACCTGAGCCATGAGCCGGGGATCCGCAGCATTCATTTCCGCTTTGTCGTAGGCCTGCGTTCCAGGGCAACTGAAGGGAAAGAGGTTATCCTGAACGCGGTGAAAGCCAGTCCTTACACCGTGCCGCGCAGCGGGGAGGATTATTCGCCGGTTTACTTTATCGCTTATCAGTCTGACGGGCTGGAAATGGCAACCACTGTGTACTATGAACCGACAAGCCCGACGGAACTGGTCAAGGATGACGTCAATTCCCGGGTCAAGCTGGCGCTGGAACAGGCCGGGATCGAGATCCCGTACCACTATATGACGGTTGTGATGAATGAAAAGGAAGAATAACGGGCAGGCCTTCCGGGCCTTCATGCCGGCATGCGGGAGCATGCCGGTTTTTTAATCGTTCACTACGTTGCGGGCCCAGAAATCGGAACGGATCATGAGGATGCCGATAATGACCTTGATAATGTCGATGAACATGACGCAGAAATAGATCTTTACGATGGGCCAGTCCGTGAACCGGGTCAGGAGGAAGGCCAGCAGAACGGTCACGGCCCAGGTATAGAGCGCGTCGAAGAAGAAGGTGATCACGGTCCGGCCGCCCGAACGGATGGTAAAGTAGGCCACATGGGCAAAGGAGTGGATCGGCAGGCTCATGCCGACGATGGTCAGCAGCTGGCGGGTCAGGTCCCGGACCTCGTCGCTGACGTTATACAGCCGGGGAATCAGCGGCGAGGCGAGGATCATCAGCAGGCCGATGATCACATGGATGACTTCCGTAAGGAAGATCAGTTTCCGGTCCACATCCCGGGCCTCTTCCATCTTGCCGGCCCCCAGCCGCTGGCCGACCATGATCGATACGGCGCTGCCCATGGCGAACATGATCACGCAGAACAGGTTGAAGGCCGTTCCGGTGATGTTCATCGCCGCGACGGCGTTCAGCCCGCGGGTGGAATAGAACTGGTTGATGAAGGTCATGCCCAGGGACCACAGGATCTCATTGATCAGCAGCGGAGTCGCCGTCCGCGCCACACGCCCGATCAGCTTTCCGGGCACATACGGGCTTTTGTATACTCCGTCCATAAAGGCATAGCGGTCTGTATGGCGGTGTGAGTGCACCGCGACGATCACCAGTTCCAGATAGCGGGAGATGACCGTGGCGATCGCGGCGCCTTCCACGCCCAGTTTCGGGGCGCCGAGGTTGCCGAAGATCAGGATCCAGTTGCCCAGCAGGTTGGTCAGGATCGCGCAGATGCCGGCAAACATCGGGGCCCGGGTTTCGCCGGATTCACGCAGGGTACCGGCATAAACCTGCACCAGCGCGAAGGGCGGCAGGCCCCACAGCATGATATACAGATAATTGCAGCTGCTGCGCAGCGTCAGGGCCAGGTCTCCGCCGTTGCTTTCCCCCTGCAGGAAGGAAGAGATAAAGCGCTCCCCGAAAAAGGCGTAGACCAGGATGGCCGCGGCGCTGCAGATCAGGCCGAAGTAGATCTTGATCCGGAACGTGTGGCGCATTCCGTCCATATCGCCCTTGCCGTAGAACTGCGCGCCGAAAATGCTCGCGCCGCTCATGCCGCCGAAGATGGCCAGGTTGAAGACCATCATGATCTGGTTGGCGATGGACGCGGCGGAAATCGCTTCCGCCCCGAGACTGCCGACCATGATGTTGTCCAGCAGGGAAACGAAAGACGTAATGAACTGCTGGATGATCATGGGGATCAGCAGGACAATGACTGATTTATAGAAGGCTTTATCGCCGATATAACGTTTCAGCATGGGAAACCTCATTGAACAATTCAAATTACGATCTGGACCGTCTCCGGTCATGAAGCTGGTAATAGCGGTTTTTTTCCTCATACATACGCTGGTCGCTGATCCGGATCATCTCATCCAGGGAGCCGCCGGCTTCCTCCCGGGTGGCCATGCCGACTGAAACAGACTGGCCGACCCGCCAGACTTCCTCCAGGAAAGCCTGCAGTACCCGGATCCGCTCTTCCTCTGTACGATGGAAAAGGAGCAGGCTGAACTCATCTCCGCCGACGCGGTAGGCAAAGGTTTTTTTGTCCGTGACTCCGCGCAGCGCGCGGCCGATCATTTTCAGGGCCCGGTCGCCGGCATCGTGGCCCAGTTCATCGTTGATCTGCTTCAGGCCGTTCATATCAATGGAAGCGACAGCTGTGACCGCGTTCCGGTACTTTTTGCAGTCTTCGTAGAACGTCATCCGGTTCCAGAGGCGGGTCAGCGGATCATGATCCGCGTCCTGTGCCCGCAGGAAAAGGTAGAAGGTCATGCTGCTGATCAGGATGGCGGAAACCACCGTGAACTCATCATAGATGAAATCCACGGCCACAGCGCCCAGGCAGCCCGCCGCGCACAGCCAGAGGACGAAGGTATCCCCCGCCCGCCTGTCCCTGAACCGGCGGTGGATGATGATCAGGACCAGGATCATATAGACGCAGCAGACCGCGAACATGACCCAGCTGAGGGGACCGTGCCGGAAAACATAATCCCGGTCGTAGGAAAAGGTCAGCGGGGAGAAGAAAGCGGAGCAGTAAAGCAGGCAGTTCAGCAGCACGGGCAGCCACAGGAACCAGCGCTTCCGTTTCGCGGGCCACACAACCAGCAGGAAACCGAGCACGGCGATGGGACGAAGGGTATAGCCGGCGATTGTGGCAATCATGGCCAGCAGCCTGCGCGAGGGATCCATTTCCGCATACTTTACCAGAGCATCCTGCAGAACCAGCAGGATGCAGGCCAGGATCGTGATCCACATGCTGCGCTGGTTGACCCGGTCGGAAAGGACATGCCTTCCCAGCAGGATGCAGGAAAGGATCAGGACCAGCAGGACAGCCAGATAGTGCTCGCCGCCAAACAGTTTCATGAAAGTCAGTAACAACCGCAAACCTCCGTATCGGTGCGCCCGAAAAAACCATGCCGCAGGACAGGACCTGCAACCCGAACAGTATAACGGAACAGGGGCGTGTTTTCAAGCTTTCGGCATGTGACAAACTGTCACAGGCACATGACAAACTGTCAAAGGAAAGCAGGCCGCTGTATTTTTGATGTCATTTGTTTGTGCCGCCGGAGCGTTCATGATATAATAAACTGTTCATGCAAAAGGCGGGAAAGAGCCTGCCTGACCCGGAGGAATTATGCGCCTTAAGAAGCTGGAGCTCTACGGATTCAAGTCTTTTCCCGAGCGGACGGAGATTGTCTTCAAGGAAGGCATCACCGCGATCGTGGGACCCAACGGATCCGGAAAAAGCAATATTGCCGACGCGGTGAGATGGGTGCTCGGAGAACAGAGCGCCAAGACGCTGCGCGGCGCCAGCATGCAGGACGTGATTTTCGGCGGAACGCAGCGCCGGAAACCGCTCAGTTACTGCGAGGTTTCCCTGGTGTTTGACAATGAGGATAAGAGCCTTCCCCTGGACTACGCCGAAATCCTGGTGACCCGCCGGGTCTACCGCAGCGGGGAGAGCGAGTATTTCCTGAACCGTTCGGCCTGCCGCCTCAAGGACGTGGTGGACCTGTTCCGGGATACGGGCATCGGCAAGGAAGGCTATTCGATTATCGGCCAGGGACGGATCGATGAGATCCTTTCACGGAAGGGCGAGGACCGGCGGCAGGTGTTTGAGGAGGCAGCCGGTATCGTCAAATTCCGCGCGCGGAAGGAAGAGGCGGACCGGAAACTGCAGCGCACACAGGAAAATATTTCCCGGGTGGACGACCTGCTGGAAGAGCTTAAAAAACGGCTGGGCCCGCTGGAAGAAGACGCGAAAAACGCCAGGGTTTACCTGGATTATTCCGCCAGGCTGAAGGTGCTGGACCTGAACCTGTTCCTGGTTCGTTCCGACAAAATGGAAGCGAAACTGCGGGAGAACGACCTGGACCTGCAGAACATCCGGACCGTAGTGGCGCAGACAGAGGACACGCTGAAGGAGAAAACGGCGGAGCGGGATCTCCGCCAGACGGAAATCCAGGACCTGGACGGAAAAATCACGGTTGCGCATACTGCCCAGATGGAAGGGATGGAAACGGTCCACCGGGCGGAAACGGCCGTGCGGGAGATCGCCGAAAGGCGGGAGCGCCGCCGGGAAGACCGGCAGCGGATTGAAGAAGAGACACAGGCGGCGGATGAACGCATTGCCGAACTGGACGCGCTGGCCGCCGAGAGCGGCGACGGGAGCGAGACCCGCAGCGCGACGCTGGATAAACTGACAGCGCAGCTGGAAGAGGCGAAAGCGGAGGAAGCCAAAGCCCGGGCGGAGGAAGAAAAGCGGGAGCAGACGCTGGAGGAACACAAAAGCGCCATGCTGGACGCGATCAACCGCCGCGCGGCCGCGCTGAACAACCAGACCCGCCTGACGACGATGATCTCCACCATGGAAACCCGGCTTGAAGAGCTGACGGTTTCCTGCGGGGAGATGCGCAAAACCGGTGAAACGCTGGAAACGGCGGTGGCAGACGCGAAACAGCGTCTTGATACAGAGACCGCGGAGCAGGAACGGCTGGCGGCTTCCCTGCAGGAAGCCCGCGCCGGGCTGGACGCGGCAGACGCGGAAGTGATTGACGCCCGGGCGGCATATGACCGGAAGCTTGCGGAAATGCGGGATATGGAATCCCGCCAGAAGATCCTGGACGAAATGGCCCGGGAGATGGAAGGCTATTCCCAGTCTGTGCGCAGGGTCATGCAGCGGGCGCAGGAGGAAGGCGACCGCCGCGTGCACGGCCCGATCAGCCGACTGATCACCGTACCGAAAGAATACGAGACAGCGATGGATATGGTGCTGGGAGCATCCCAGCAGCATGTAGTTGTGGAAAACGAGGAGACGGCGAAGGAACTGATTGAGTTCCTGCGGGAGAACCGGCTCGGAAGGGCGACCTTCCTGCCGATGACTTCCGTGAAGCCGCGGCTGCTGACGCCGCAGGAGCAGGAGACGCTGTCCATGCCGGGCTGCCTGGGGGTGGCATCGGACCTGGTGGAGTGTGAAGACCGGTACAGGGGCATTGTGGAAAACCTGCTGGGGCGCACCGTGGTCGCGAAGGACCTGGCATCCGGTATTCCGATCATGCGCAAAGGCGGGCACGCGTTCCGACTGGTGACGCTCAAGGGCGACGTCATGCACTCCGGCGGATCCATGACCGGCGGATCGGTTTCCTCCGGCAGTGTGAACCTGTTCACCCGGGAACGGGAACTGAAGGAACTGACCGAAAAACTGTCCGCGGGCCAGGACGAACTGGAAAGGCTGCTGCGGCAGATGCAGGACGGACAGAAGCGCAAGGACGAGCTGAAGGAACGCTCCGCCGACGCGCTGGAACAGCTGCATCAGCAGGAGATTGCCGTTGCCCGGGAAACGGAACGGCTGCAGAACGCGGAGGATGAAAACCGGACCCACTGCATGCGGCTGAGCGAATCCGAAGCGGCCAGGGAGCAGCTGATGGAATCCATGATGCAGATCAGGGAACAGCTGTCCATGGCCAATGACTCATCCGAGCAGACTGACAGGACGCGGGAAGAGATGGAAGCGCAGGCGGGAGAACTGCAGCAGGCGCTGACCGAAGCCCGCGGGGAAACCGAGGCGCGCGCGCAGGAGACGCTGCGCCTGACGCTGGAGGTCAACGATCTCCGGCATGAACTGGAAACGCTGCAGCGCGACCGTGCCCGCTATGAGCAGGACCGGAAACGGATGACCGCGGAACAGGAACGCCGCCGGAAACAGCTTGCGGATATGGAAACCCTGGAAACGGCGGACCGGGAAGCCGCGGCGGAAGCGGAGAAAGCACTGGAGAAGGACAGGCTGGAACAGGCCGCGAGGGAGAATATATCCCGCGCCCTGGAGGAAGACCGTGCCGCGAAGCAGGAAGACCTGAAAGAACTCCTGGCGGATATTGAAGGCCTGTACCAGACAAACCAGCGGGACAACGACAGGATTCACCGGCTGGAACTGAGCCGCGCGCGGACCGAAGGCGATCTGAAAGCCCTGCGGGAGCGGATCTGGAACACCTACGAGATCACCTATGCCGGCGCGGAAGAGTTCCGCCTGAAAGAAGGCTTCAACCTGACGGAGGCGGACCGGGAGGCTGCCCAGCTGTCCGCGGAAATCCGTGCCCTCGGTCCGGTCAATGTGCGGGCTGTGGAGGAATATGCGGATACCAAAGCACGCTGCGATGAGATCATGGCGCAGCGGGAGGACCTGGAAAAAGCGGAAAAGGATCTGAAAGACCTGATCAGCCGCCTGCTGGCCAGCATGAAGGAGACGTTTACGGAACAGTTTGCCCTGCTGCAGGGCTATTTCACGGAGACGTTCGTACGCCTGTTCGGCGGCGGCCACGCGGAACTGATCCTGATGGATCCGAATGACCCGCTGAACTGCGGCATCGAGGTCAACGCGCAGCCACCGGGCAAGAAACTGCAGCTGCTTTCACTGCTTTCCGGCGGTGAAAGGACACTGACCGCCATCGCGATCCTGTTCGCGACGCTGAAGCTCAAGCCGACGCCGTTCTGCATCCTGGATGAGATCGAGGCGGCGCTGGACGACGCGAATATCGGATATTTCGCGGATTACCTGGCGGAATACTCCGCGTCAACGCAGTTTGTGGTCATTACCCACCGGAAGGGAACCATGGAGCGCGCGAACGGCCTTTACGGCGTGGCCATGGAGGAACAGGGCGTGAGCCGAATGGTTTCCGTTTCCCTGCAGGACTACAGGGATGAATAAAGCCCGGCGTTCAGCAAAAAAAACGGGTTGCGATCAACAAAAGCAAGGAGGCACCCATGAAAAAGAGTCTGGCACTGCTGCTGGCACTGCTGCTGGCAATGAGCTCCTTTGCCTTCGCAGAAGAAGGCACGGAAAAAGAGAAAGAGCTGTTTGACGTATGGGATTACGGCAGCGAAAGCATGACATGGGTTTGTTCCGCGATTCCGGTGACGGATGGCGCGGTGCTGGTTTCTCCCGCGCTGCTGCCGGAGAAACAGGATCAGCTGGCTGTGACGGACGGAAAAAACGTCTGGGAAGCCAGGGCCGTCGTTCCGGACGAAGGCGGCCTGACGGCGCTGGTCCTGTTTGATACGGAGAAGGCCGCTGCCCGCTATGAAGGCTGGGATCTGCTGCCCTACGGGATAAGCACGCCGGTTTCCTCCTGCTATGTACGGACGGGAGACGAGATGGGATCCCGGATCAACCGCAGGGTGCTGTCCTCGGAGGATATTCAGTGGCAGGGCCGCCGGTGCCTGATGCTGACGCTGTCCGATCCGGTTCCGCCGGGAAGCCCGGTGCTGACCACGGAGGGAAACCTGGCCGGACTGGTGGTGGCGGAATACGCGGAAGGGAACAACCGTTTTATCGCGCTGCCCGCGGACGAAATTGCCCTGAAACTGACTGAAATCTCGGGCAAGCTGAACAACATGCCGGGGTGGAGCGACCCGCCGGAAGGCTTTAAGGTGACCGCCGACAAAAACCTGGTCACCGTGGACTGGACAGAAATGACGCTGCCGGAAAAGGGAGAAGGAGAAACCTTCTACCTGGTCCTGCTGGACGGGGCAAACAGCTATCTGAACTATTATCCCGCCGAAGTCGAGCAGCGGAAAATGAAATTTATCCTGACCCCCGGCAGGTTCTATATTATCGGGATCGGCGCCTATTCATCCGCGCCGGCGGAAGCGCCGGCCCGCTATGAGACGATCAGCATTCCGGCCGCCGGAAAGCTGACGGCCAACGGCTTCAGGCCGATCCTGACAGCGATTGCCGAATCGGAAGAAAAGACGCTGAAAGACGGGGAAACACCGGTGCCGGTGACCGAAGTCACCGAAGAACTGCTGCGCAGCGGCCGGGCATGGTTCTATTCCTCTTCCTGCTACGAAGTGACGGAAAGGATCGAAAATATCACCCTGCTGGTGACGCTCACGGATCCGAACGGTATCAATTACCGCTATGAATCAGGCTGGCTGTATGATCCGTCCTACATGAATGAAGATACCTGGTATATCAATCTGCAGGAGTACGGGCTGACGAACAGCCTGGATGAAGGCGGATACCCCAAAGGCGTTTATACCGTCGCCTATTATGTGGGCGGCGATCTGGCGGACAGCTTTACCTTTGAATTGAAATAAGGGAGGATACCCCCATGCCGAATTTTTCCCTCAGCGATGACGTGTTTTTCCGCGCGGCGGAGCAGTTTCCCACGCCGTTTCATCTCTATGACGAGAAAGGGATCCGCGCCCGGGCACGCCGGCTGAAGGCTGCTTTTGCCTGGTGCCCCGATTTCAGGGAATACTTTGCGGTGAAGGCGCTGCCGAATCCCGCGATCCTGCGCATCATGAAAGAAGAAGGCTGCGGCCTGGACTGCTCTTCCGCCACGGAACTGACGCTGGCGAAAGCCTGCGGTTTTTCAGGGGAGGAAGTGATCCTGTCCGCGAACGCCATGCCGCCGGAGGAATTCGCGCAGGCCCGGGAACTGGGAGCGTTCATCAACCTGGATGATCTGTCGGACATTGAGCTTTTGCGGACGCACGGAGGAATCCCGGAAGAGGTCTGCCTGCGCTACAATCCCGGCGGGAGTTTTTCCATCGGCAACACGATTATGGGGAACCCCGGCGAGGCCAAGTACGGTTTTACCCTGCCGCAGCTGAAGGAAGGCCTTTCGATCCTGAAGGAGAGCGGCGTGAAGGCGTTCGGCCTGCATGCCTTCCTGGCGTCCAATACCATTGATCCCGCGTATTATCCGGGCCTGGCGAAAGTGCTGCTGGAACTGGGCAGGGAACTGTCGGAAGAAACCGGACTGAAATTTTCCTTTGTGGACCTGTCCGGCGGTATCAGCATTCCTTACCGGCCCGAGGAAAAAGAACCGGATATCGAGCAGGTGGGAGAAGGCGTCCGCAGGGTTTATGAGAAAGTATTCCCGGAAGGCGGCGTGGCGATCAAGACGGAACTCGGCCGCTGGATGACAGGCCCCTGCGGCTGGCTGGTGACCCACGCGGTGCATGAAAAAAAGATCTACCGGGATTATATCGGCGTGGATGCCTCCGCGGTCAACCTGATGCGCCCGGCCATGTACGGGGCGTATCATCATATTACCGTCTGCGGCAAGCGGGACCTGCCCGCGGATCACGTATACGATATTACCGGCAGTCTTTGTGAAAACAATGATAAATTTGCCTGGGAAAGGAACCTTCCGGAGATTCAGCTGGGAGATCTCCTGCTGATCCATGATACCGGCGCCCACGGCTCCGCCATGGGATACAATTACAACGGCCGCCTGCGCGGCGCGGAAGTGCTGTATACCGCGGAGGGCGGATACAGGCTGATCCGCCGGGCGGAGACCGCGGCAGACTATTTCGCCACCCTTGATGTTGATCAGGATTACGCGAAAATCATCAATTGTGACTGAATATTGAAGTAATTACAGGACAATCTCACCCGGGCGGTAACCGGGAGGGAGTTCCTCCTCTTCCGCGAAAACCAGGGTCTCATCCTCCAGCGCCGGCAGGAAAGCCGCGTAGGGGATGCTTTCCAGTTCACATCCGTATTCGCTCTTGCCGAACCAGCCGCCTTCCCGGGCGGCGAGGTTCAGGTCACGGGCGAATTTTGTTTTGTTGGAACAGTCATGCACGACGATGGGCCAGCCTTCTTCCGCGGCTGTTTTCATCACCTGCAGGGTCAGGTCCCGGCTGATGATGGGGCTCAGGTATCCCATGCGGCAGAAATAGAGGGGCTCATGGGCATAGTTGGAAAGGTTATTGTCATTCAGGTGCAGCTCCGCGCAGTTCATGAAGTCGATTCCCGTGGCCAGGATCCGGTCCTTCTTTTCCATGAGGGATTGATAGAATTCGCGGGTCATGGGGGTTTCGATCCCGACACGGGGGATATATTTTTTGGCGACCGCCATCGCCTCAATGACTTTGTCGGAAGCAAAGGAGGCGCCGAGGTTGAAGCGGAGCTCATCCAGGCCCGCCTCGCCGAGGGCGCAGAGGTTTTCCTCATTCGCGTTCAGGCCGTTGGTATACATATGCTGGTGAATCCCCGCGTGGTGAAAACGGCGGATGATGCCGTAATACTTCTCAATTTCCATGAAAGGTTCCAGGTAGACATAGGAAACGCCGGTGGGCTTTTTCTGCAGGGCAAACAGGAGAGGCAGGTCTTCCTCCCGGTAACGCCCGCCGCCGATTTCCCACAGGTCTTCCCCGATGGGCTCAATCTGATCCAGAAGCCCGTAATCATAGCAGAAGGGGCAGGCGGCGTTGCAGCGGTTGGTCTTCCGCACGGCGGAAAGCCCGGTGCCCAGGAGACAGCTGCGGCAGCCGCCGGGGAAACGCACTTCGGGACCGACAAAGAGGGTGCAGGCCGGCGTGTCCGGGGACCAGGGGAAGGCATATTCCGTTCCGGGCACGATGGCTTTCAGGCCGGGAATGGAAAGCAGGGCGTCCCTGCGGCGCTTTTCAACCGCGGTTTCGATCTGGCTGAAAACGGAGAGGGCAATCTCCTGCTGCCGGCAGCCGAGGGGCTCATCCCCGGGAAGCTCCGCGAAAAAACGGAACCAGGTAAGCGCGTCTTTTTTGGCGATTTTCATGCGGCGATCCTCCTTCAGAATGTTACAGAACCATTTCACTTTTGTTGACAAATCAGGCATTTTCCGGTATCATCAATCTGTTGCGGAGCGGTTGATTTAACCATTCCGGACCGGGTACGAAAGGGGGCACAGAGACGTGAAGAAGAGCTTCAGAACACGAAAACTGTTTGTGGCGGCGCTGCTGTGCGCGGCTTTGATTCTCTGCCTGCATGCCTTCGCGCTTGCTTCCGGTGTGGAAGTGGATGATGAAGGCGGTACCTGGGACTATGATAACGGCATTTATACAGACCCCACCGGCCAGCAGCACCAGATCACGCCGGAAGGCGTGGAGGAGGACGGCTCAGGATCGTCCGTGACCCAGGGCTCAGACGGCGCGATGATCATTGATACCGGCGAGGAAGACTCCATTCCCGGCGCGAAGAAGAACGATGACGGAAGCATCGAGATTGAATCCGGCCAGGGCGGCGTGGATATTGACGAAGGCCCGACCCGCGCGCCGCTGGAAGGCGAGGAATGGGAAGCGCTGATGGCGGGCGTCGCGGCCCGCAACGGCAGCGAAACGGCGACGGTCTGGGTGGATCCCGCCAGCGGAAAAGCGGCACAGGTGACCGTTGTCTACATGGGGATCGGCCGGTCCATGGTGGTTCTGAACGGGCAGAAAACCCTCGTGAACACGGTGGACCTCAAATGGGAAACCACGGCGGACGAGGCGCATGTGCTGGCGGTGATCAAGGCGCCGAAGAACGGCTACGCCTGGCTGCGCAAAAAGCCCAGCAACGCGATTACAAACCCGAAATTCATGCAGTGCCGTACGGACGCGGTGGTGCGGGTGCTCGGCACGGGAAAGAACTGGACCTTCATTGACTATGAGGGATACCGGGGATATGTGCAGACCGGATCGCTGGAGTTTTTCTACAACGACCATACGGATTTTGAAACCGGCATCCTGACGGTGAAGGGGAAATCCACGGGGAAGGCATACGCTACAGCCAGATCCCGGGACAAAGGGAAAAGGTCCCTGAAAGACTGCAATGTCGGAACGCCGATTACCGTCTTCGATATTGTGGACGACTGGGCCTATGTGGATATCGAAGGCTACTTCTGCCGGCTGGAAAGCAAGTATGTGACCCTTGAGAAGGAGACCGCTTCGGCGGACTGAGTTTTTCAGTTCAGGTTTTCAAAGAAATCGTCCCTGGCTGCATCGGGGCCGACCGTGGACCGGAAGAGGCCGAAGAGACTGTTGTCCCAGGGTCCCCAGTCTTCCACGTGATAGTCGGTTTTCTGCTGGGACACATGGCGCTTGAAACCTTCCGCGGCGACGTCAAAACCGGTTTTTCCGCCGAAGGCGGCCAGGGGCTGGCGCCAGTCCATATCGATCACGTTTTCCTTATACAGGTGAATATAGGTTTTCGGCGTATCCCAGGTTCCGAACTCCTTCGCGGACCGGGGATATTTTGTTTCGTCCGCGGCCGCCTCCACGCAGTTCATGACCGCGTCCGCGCAGACCCGGTGGGCGCCGTGCCCGTATTCCCCGTCCACATCATGGGTCAAAAGGACGTCCGGCCGGAAACGGCGGATCCACCCGGTCACCACCTCATAGACGCGGCTTTTGTTCCAGTATTTGTAAGCCTTGGTCAGGGAATAGGAGAAGGCGTCACGGAACGTCCCCCAGACCGGATAGTTTTTCACGCCGCAGGTCCACAGGCAGTCCAGCAGTTCCAGCCGCCGGGCCGGCACGGTGGGAACCATCATGCAGACCTGGCAGATTTTGCCTTCCTCACCGGCATACCGGGGCAGGGCCCCGCCGAACCAGAGCACTTCATCATCCGGATGGGCGACCAGCAGCATCAGGTCCGCCTTGTCGGCCGGAGGCTGCCACTGCTGGACCTCGGGCGGCGTTTCCCCGGGGCCGTAGATCCGCAGTTCGGCCATGTTGAAATGCATTTTCACCCCCGGCGCGTTGCCGACCCGGAAATGAACGGTTCCTTCCGGCAGGGGAAGGTATTCCGCCAGGTACGTACCGTCCGTATGGCCCGCATCGACCCATTCGCCGGCCTCATTCTGAACCTGAACGCCCCAGGCATGGGGGTGCTCATACCACTGCACCATGACGCCGGAAGCGGAAAGGTTGTATCTGACGGTTACCTCCACATACCCCTTGTCCCCGTTGCTGGTGCGCCAGTATGTTTTATAATTCCGGTCCCGGACATAATAGAAGGTCTTCCGTCCCGAACCGGCTTTGAAACTGCATTTGCCGGTGATATCCTGGGCGGTTTCGGCGCCTGCCGCGGCGCACAGGCCGAAAAGGATCAGCAGCAGGGCCAGGCCGGCCAGTATCCTGAATAATCGTTTCACTTGAACTCTCCGTTTTTCGGTTTCTTTATGAAAAATGACCGTCGCGGCTTAATGACGATCATTTGCGGATCAGATGCCTGAATGCTTTTTTGACTTTGCCGGGCAGTTTCTGCTCTTTCTGCAGGGCGACAGCGGCAGCGAGGGCGCCGCTGCGGTAAACGTTGTTCTCCGGACAGAGGCGGACCGCTTCCCGGAAAGACTGATGGGCGCTGTCATACTCCTCCATCGCCATGAGCACCTTGCCCTGCATATAGTACCAGTCTCCGTCCCGCTTTTCGCAGCGGACCAGGCTCCTCAGGGCGCCTTCGGGATTGTCCCGGGCCATGGCGCGCTGGGCCATCAGGACCGCCTCCGCGCTGGTAAGCTCGGTCATGATGCCGTTTCCGGTCCGCGGGGTGGCCAGGCGCAGGGCTTCCTCATAAGCCAGGTTCAGCGCGACCATACGGGTCTGCGCCGCTTCTTTTTCGGCAGGATCCAGGATCATATCCGGATGGCACTGCCGGGCCAGGGAACGGTAAGCGTTCCGGATGGTGTCCGGATCAGCCAGGCCTTTGAGCCCCAGTACCTCAAAAGGATTGTTCATGCGTTTGCTCCTCTCAGGTTACAGCGCAACCTCGCGTCTGATTTCCGCCCCGAGGGAGCGAAGCTTGTCTTCAATATGTTCATAGCCCCGGTCAATATAGCAGGGTTCATAAATCTCAGAGGTGCCGCGGGCCATCAGCGCGGCCACGATCAGCGCGGCGCCGGCCCGCAGGTCGGAAGCGGTCATCGGCGCGCCGTAAAGATCCGGAACCCCTTCGATAATGGCGGTCCGGTCCATCACGCGGACATGGGCGCCCATGCGGCGGATCTCGTCCAGATGGCGGAAACGCTGCTCAAAAATGGTTTCGGTGACCAGGCTTGTGCCTTTGGCGGTGGTGAGCAGCGCGCTCATGGGCTGCTGCAGGTCGGTGGGGAAGCCGGGATAGACCTGGGTTTTGACGTTGATGGCCCGGCGGGGACCCACCACATGGACGCGGATCGCGTCATCCTTGTCTGTGACTTTCACACCCATTTCCAGCAGCTTTGCGCTCAGCGCGTCCATATGGGTGGGAATGCAGCCGTTGATGATCACGTCTCCGCCGGTGGCGGCGGCAGCGATCATCAGCGTGCCGGTCTCAATCTGGTCGGGAATGACGGCATAGGTGCTGCCATGCAGGTGCTGGACACCGCGGATCCGGATAATATCGGTACCGGCGCCCTTGATTTTGGCGCCCATGGAGTTCAGGAAGTTCGCAAGGTCAACGATGTGCGGCTCCTTGGCCGCGTTGTAGATGAAGGTCTGCCCGTTGGCCTTGACGGCGGCGAGCATCACATTGACGGTGGCGCCGACGGTGACCATATCGAAATAGACATCCCCGCCGGTGAGCGTTCCCTCCGCCCGGAGCATGCCCGCAAATTCGCCGGCATCGGCGCCGATGGATCGGAAGCCCTTGAGATGCTGGTCCACCGGACGGGAGCCGATTTCGCAGCCGCCGGGCGTCGGCACGTTCGCCTTTCCGCAACGCCCGAGCAGGGCACCGAGCAGATAATAGCTGGCGCGCAGGCGCTGGGCGTTTTTGTAGGAGACCTCGGTTCCTTCGGCAGGGCGGGGATCCACCCGCATGAATCTGCCGGGCTCATAATCGACTTTCGTGCCGAGCTCAACCAGGATGTCAGCCAGGGCATGAACATCCTCAATGTCCGGCAGGTTTTCAATGGTGCAGGGCTCATCGCTCAGCAGGGTTGCGGGGATGACAGCGACGGCTGTGTTTTTCCCGCCGCTGACGCGGACTTCGCCTTCGAGGGCGTGCCCGCCGGTAATCAGCATCCGCTCCTTGCTCATCCGATTCGCCTCCGATTTTCACTGATAAATTATTATACACTTTTCGCCGGATGATGACAAGATGATTGCCTCATTGCGGACCTATTCCGGTTCTGATATAATAGGGCCGGACCGTTGCCGAAAGAGAGGGAAAAGACATGAGGAAAGTGACAGCTGCGCTTCTGGCAGCCGTGCTGTTTCTGGGCGTGTGCGCCGGCGCGTCGGCGGAGAACACCAGACTGCGCGGAACGCTGGTGATCTATTCTTCCATGTACCAGTTCGTGCTGGACATGCTGGATGAAGCGCTGAAAAAAGAATTCCCGAACCTGACTCCCGGCAACAACGGCAGCTTTTTTGTCTACGGCGGCACCACGAAACTGATCAACCGGATTTACGGAGAGATGGAAGAGGGGGAACTGGGCTGCGATATGCTGCTGGTGGCGGAGCCCGCCCTGAGCCTGGAACTGAAGGAAGCGGGATACCTGGACCCGGTGAAAATTGACAATCCGGAGTCGCTCCTGCGCTTCCCGTATGATCCGGAAGGATACTGGTATCCGGTGCGCGTTTGCAACATGATCCTGATTTACAACCCGGAAAAGGAGCAGGAATGGGCTGCCAAAGGCGTGACAGTTCCGAAAAGCTTCCGGGATTTCGCGATGGATAAAAAACTGAAGGGTTATATTGCCATGGGCGACCCGATGACCAGCGGCACCACCTTTGCCGCGGTCGCGTCGCTGATGCAGGCAAACCATTACGGCCGGTCCTACCTGCAGGGCCTTGCCGCGAACAACGTGCAGATTATCGGCGGATCCGAATCGATCAAAAAGGTCCGCAGCGGGGAGATCGCGGCCGCGATGATCCTGGAGGAATCCGCGCTCAAGGCCATGAAGGACGCCGAGGACGCGGGTGAACCCCTGACGGATCTTAAGTGCATTTATCCCGAGGACGGCGTGATCCTGATTCCGTCCACGGTGATGACGATTGAGCAGGAACACAGCCATTCCAAGAACGTGAAGGTCTGTGAGGAAGTGGAAAGGTGGTTCCTGTCGGAAGCCGCCCAGAAACTGATCCTGAAAGGATATATGCATTCCACCTTCCGGAGCATGGAGGAGGTTCCTTACGGATCCGTCAGCACGGAGGAACTGATCAGCAGGGATATGGGCGTCAACTGGGAATCCGTGTATCGCGGCCGGGAAGATATCACGCTGGCCTGGACGGATATTGTGGCCAACCGATAAAAAATCTGTGCCGCGGCACAGAAGGGTTCATGTAACTTTTTGTCCGAAAAAGACCGGCAAAATGCAACCGAAGGGCTTGCCTTTTTCCTCAAGATGAGGTAGACTCGGTAACAGATGTGCGCCATATATGGTGAAAACTGTGCCCGAAGGGAAGGAAATCGGCATGCCTGAGGAGAATAAGCAGGAAAAAACCGCGGCAATCCCGGAAAGAACGACAGATCATCCGTGGGTGGATCTGCCGGTGGAGGACGATTCCATCGGTGAATCAGTCCGCTACAGCCTGGACGAAATCCGCTATGCCTGACCTGTTACGCTTCTGAATCTTCATCGTTGGTATGCTTGATGCCGCTGACGGTTCCGACAGTGGCAAAGATGCAGACCAGGACGGCAATAACCGCCGCTCCGAGGGCGACACAGATCGCTACGACAACTCCGGTATCCATCATTCAACGCTCCCCTGAATTAATCTGGTATCCATTATAACACGATCATTCCCGCCGGACAACGGCGGTTTTTGTTTGCTTTCAGGAATCAGTCCGCGGCATCCTCCGGTTCGGGTTCCGGCTCGGTGCGCCGCCGGCCGGACATTTTCCGCCAGGCGCCGCTGAGCAGGTAAACGGTGCCGATGAGGAAGGGAACGAGGCCGGAAAGCGCGTTGCCGTACCAGAAACCGCGGATGCCCCAGGCGAAGACGACGCCCAGCAGCAGGGACAGGCCGATCCGGCAGAAAATCCCGTCCAGCAGCGCGACCATCAGGTTCAGCCTGGAATTG